>Ga0123353_10009676_pt1 | contig 13347 bp, 9 predicted proteins | sample TergutLab28metaG_3_FD_92763 | JGI IMG/M metagenome (GOLD analysis project Ga0123353, IMG submission 92763) | Labiotermes labralis P3 segment gut microbial communities from Petit-Saut dam, French Guiana - Lab288 P3 | ecosystem: Host-associated > Arthropoda: Insects > Digestive system > Gut ... | reverse complement strand
TAATCTAATTGAATAACAATAACATACAATCACGTTCTTTGACATTTTGGTAATCAGATTTATTAAGCAGTTGATTTATAGGCGTTTTATACAGTAGGGTTTTGCGTGGAATCTGTAGAATTTGTAGAATGGTTAATATTTTAGATAAACTATCCCATCTCGCTTTGCGAGCCACCCCTTCAAAATTTGAAGGGATAAGAGTGTCCTAAAAGCGGAAACATTAACCGCAAGGTGTGCAAAGATTTTTCGCAAAGAGCGCAAAGATTTGATTTCAAGCAGTTTTCTCCTTGCGTCCTTTGCGGTAAAAGAGTTTTAGGACAGCTTCAAGATATGGGCATTCTTGCCCCGAGCTGCGACCCGACAAGTCGGGACTTGCACGGGGTTATTCACATTTAACGCCTGCGGCGTTTTTTTTCTCACTATTTTGTTTTTTTAATTAACACATTGATATTTAGAAAAATAAATGTATGTTAGCCAAAAATTTCAATGATGTCAATATTTTAGGAGTCCCCATAAGAATTAAAAGATATGGAACTTCTTTAAACTTCAAATCTAAAATCTTAAATCTTAAATCTTAAATCTCAAATTCCTCCCTAAATTTCGGAATAGCAATATTTTTAAATCCCACATTTGCAAGTTGGGTTGCAAAAGCAGTACGCGCCTCATCTTCACCGTGAATAATAAAAAAGTTTCTTACAGTTTCTGGATTTTGAGAACCCATATAACGCAACAGCTCGTTGTAGTCGGCGTGACCGGAATAGGATTGAATATTTTCTAACTGTGCGCGCACTTTGTATTTTACGCCAAAAATAGAAACTACTTTATCGCCGCGCATAATTTTAGCGCCTAAGGTAGTGGGGGCGCAATACCCAACCGATAGAATCGTAGTGCGGGGGTTGTCAACGTTACTTGCCAAGTGGTGTTTCACGCGCCCCGCTTCCATCATCCCCGAAGCAGAAATGATAATACAAGGTTGATTGTAAGTGTTCAATCTCTTTGAGTCATCAATCGTCCTCACATAGTGCAGGTTTTCAAACCCGAAAGGATCAGGATTTGAATGGATAAATTGCTGCATCTCTTCATTAAAACTTTCTGCATGTAATCTAAAAATGCCCGTAGCGGAAATGGCTAACGGACTATCCACAAAAATTTCGATACTGGGCAAATTTCCGGCATTTTTCAGCCGATGCAGTGCGTAAACAATCTCTTGCGTTCTGCCGATAGCAAACGATGGAATGATGAGTTTTCCTCTCCTTTTGGCGCAGGCGTTTAAAACGGTCAGCATAAGTTCCTGCTCTGCATCTTCAATAGATTCATGCAATCTATTGCCATACGTGGATTCGCACATAATATAGTCGGCTTGGGGTAACACGCAAGGGTCGGGCAGAATACGCTTGTTATAGCGACCCACATCGCCGGTGTAGAGTAGCGTTCGTGTTTCTCCCTCTTCAACAAACGAAATGTAAATAGAAGCACCACCAAGAATATGTCCGGAATCGTAGAATTCGAAAGAGAAGGTGGGTGTAAGAGAGAAACTCAAATGATAAGGAATACTGATGAAATGCCCCATACATACGGCAGCATCTTGCATGGTATAAATAGGTTCTATGGGAGGCAATTTTTGCAAAACACGTTTTTTGTTGAATTGCTTGGTATCGGTTTCTTGAATCTTTCCGGAGTCCGGGAGCATAATAGCGCACAAATCTCGTGTTGCAGGTGTACAAAACACTTTCCCCTTAAATCCGTTTTTGCAGATGTAAGGTATTAGTCCGGAGTGATCAATATGAGCATGCGAAAGGAGAACAAAATCAATATGGTGTGGTTCAAACCCCAAATCTCGGTTCATGGCGTCGGTTTCCAAGCCCTTACCTTGATACATTCCGCAATCTATCAAGATTTTCTTGTTTTCATTAGTAGTTAGCAGGAATTTGCTCCCTGTTACTTCACTTCCCGAAGCGCCGATACAAGTTAGTTTCATTGGGTATAGATGATTAAAGGTTTAAAGTTAAAGTTCAAGGAAGAGCGAAGTAGCCTTTTTATACATCTCTTGCATAATATTCGAACTGTCTCCCGGTGCAAACCGCGCAAATTCGCATTGTTTCAATGTTTCTACAAAATGCTCAGTAGTTTGGGCAGATACGCCCAATTGTATCAGTTTCGTTGCCACGTTCTCCATGGAGAGTTGCGAAACAGGGATGTGGTATTTATCACTTAAATAGCCCCATAGTGCGCGGGATATTTCTATGTAAAACATCTCTTTTTTGTTTTCATCCAAAAGTTTTTTTGCTGTTTTTAAAGTTTTACGCGCTACCTTGTTCGCTTTTTTATGACGCAGCAGCGCAACATTGCTTCTTAATTCAATCTGTTTTCGCCAAATAATAATAAACAAGAACAAAAGCAATATGGGTAAAAGTAACGAGGCATAATAGCGAGGCGATCCAAAAAAAACAGCGCCTACCGGTTTTAAGTTAAAATTGGAAGTTCGAATAAAACGGATATCACTGCCTAACATCTTTATATCCTTTTGTGTAGAAGTTGTAGAAACGGATAGCTGTCCCGACCCTTTTTCAATTTCTAATGTATATTCTTGTGTAGTAAGGGTTTTATAACTATTTGATTGATTATCGAAAAATGAGAATGATGCTTGGGGAATGGTAAAAGTGCCTTCATTTCGAGGAATAATTACATATTCAAAAATTCGGGAGCCGCTAACCGAGTTGCCTTTGGTGTTAATATGATCAGTAACTCGCGGTTCGGTTACATCAAAATCGGATGGAAACACCATAGTAAGAGGATCAATATGTTGGATATTTCCTGTACCGCTTATAGTAATCGTCAGGTTCGTGGCGTCGTTGGCTTTGAGTTGCGTTCGACTTAGTGATGAGGATAGTGTAAAAGTTCCCACCAAATCTCCAAACTCTTCGGGTTTGTTGTTTTGTGGGAGTGGTTTTACATGAAGCTGCACGGCATTTGATTTAAGGTCAAGTTTATAGTTTTGCGTACTTTGTCTGCCTCCGAAGAAACTATCAAAAAAAGGATCGCCGGAACTTTGCTGGGTAATAACACCGGCGGAAAAATCAAGTTCCATCGGAGTTACAGTAACTTCTCCTGTTTTTTGCGGGAAGACTGCTGTTTTTCTTATGTCGTGCACTGCATATTTTTTTCCGTTCAAGACCTCTTGTTTGGCAACATTTTCTGCATTCGGGTCTCCCAAAGTATAAGACCATAATCCGCTTTGTGTGGGCATAGTAGCATTATTAATGCGGTAGCCGCCATTCACACTTTGCCCCACATACAACTTATGGGTAATAATAACCTGTTCTCCTTGATAGGGATTTTTTTTAGAGGCAGAAGCGAGAACAAATACATCGTTTTTATCAAACACCGGCGTTTGTTGCTTTTGGGTACGCCCCCCTTGCTGCTGTTGTGCTTGAGGGGTTCCCGCCTGTTGAGACGCCACTACTTTTATCGAAACACTGTTAGATTTTACCTGATTGCCGTCCACCACGAAAGTAGCTGCCGGAATAGAAAAATTCCCCTCTTTTTGCGCCTTCAACGTGAAAGAGTATGAAAATGAATTGCTCTGTGTGGTCTGCCCATTGATAATGGACATGGAAGTGGAGGAACTTTGAGTAGGTACATTATTTAATACTTCAAATCCGGGAAATTGAGTAGAAGCAATCTGCTGGGCGCGCTGATTAAGTGTAAATGTAAAAGTGAAAGCTTGCCCTACCGCCACTTGCGGCGGCGCGCTTGCCGTGCAGGTAACTTGAGAAAAGGTGTTTTGTACACTTCCAATACTGAAAAGTAAAATAATAGTTATTAGAATTTTACGAATGTAACGCATGGTTATAGGTTTAAAAATATGAAACGTGGCAAAAATAAAATTATTACACGCATTTAGCATGTTAAAAATACTATTTTTGTACGATTTAATTTGCTTGCCATGTTTACCTTCAAAGATTGCATTACCACCCTCCCCATTTTACGGTTTGTGTACGATAATTTACAACTCTGTTCTCCGATTGGGAGAATAGAATTGCTACAATCGCCTTTCATTTCAAAAGATAAAATGCTCGAAATCTGTTTTAATGAAATAGAAATAGTTTCGGCTTGGCAAAAAGGTAACGCAAGTCAGATAGATCACATTAAACAATTGCTTGGGTCGGTTCAAGATATTTTCTCAACCTTCTCTCGATTACAAAACAACGATACTTTAGATGATGTTGATCTCTTTGAAATCAAAAAAAGCGCACTCATTATGCACGATTTGAATAAAATACTAACCAATACATCTTTTACACTTTTTACCTTGCATGAGGTAAACGAAGTGATTGCAATTTTAGATCCTGAAAAAACGTTGCTCCCTCATTTTTATATTTATTCGTCTTACAGTAAAGAGTTAATGGCACTGCGCAGCAAAAGTGAACGAGCCTCTTCGCCGGAAGAAAAAGAGGATCTGCTATGGCAAATCTCAAAATTAGAAAATAAAATCAGGCAGAATTTGGTAAAAAAATTGGTTCCTTTAGCATCAGTTTTGGAAGAAAATCTGAAATTTATTGCGAAATTAGATCTGTTGCTTGCCAAAGTTGCGTTGGCATTAGCGTGGAATTGCTGTAAACCGGAAATTTCGGAAGAGGGAATCTCTTACGTGGGACTTTTCCATCCGGTGGTTTCTCATCGCTTAAAAAAAGATAATTCATTATTCCAACCTATTGATATTGAGTTAAAACAGGAGTCTTGTTTGATTACCGGCGCTAATATGACCGGAAAATCCATTTTTCTAAGAGCGATTGCTTTTAGCCAGTGGATGTTTCAATTTGGTTTTTATGTTCCGGCACAAAAAGCAGTTATTGCTCCGGTAGAAAAGATTCACTTTGTTTCAGGCGATTGTGATACGGAACTTACCGGACTATCCTCTTTTGTGAATGAAATTTTTCAAATTCATCAGATTCTTCAAGAGGTTAAAGAAGATAAAATGATGTTGGTTTTGGTGGATGAGTTTGCGCGTACTACAAATCCCAAAGAGGGAAGTGCGTTGGTAACTGCTTTCCTTGAAATGATGAATTGTAAAAAAGTAATCTGTTTAGTTACTACCCATTATTCAAATGTTGAAGGAGATTTTCGCCGTTTGCGTGTGAAAGGAATAAAATGGGATAAAATAGAGCATATTAAAACACAACCGCACGAATTGAATAAATATATTGATTATCAATTAGAAGATTGTAATGAAAAAACCGCTCCGGAAGAAGCGGTTAAGATAGCAGAAATATTAGCCATAAATGATGCTTTTATCTCTTTGGTTAAAAAGTATTTATAATAAAATTTTCCTATTTTGCAGGCACTAAAACAAAAGGAACGGGGATTTGGTAGTAGCAACGTACCTCTTTACCGTTTTGTTTACCCGGGGTAAATCCTTTTAAAGTTCCAATTACGCGCAATGCTTCTTCATCTAATTTGGGATGCACCGATTGGATGACTTGGGGATTAGAAATTGAGCCATCTTTTTCCACAACAATTTGAACTATGACCACTCCTTGGGCTTTATCTTTTCCTGCTTCATAGGGATATTTTGCAGTTCGTGACACATAGTTTGGAAGTTCTCTTTTGCCGTCAAGATACGCAGGCATTTCATTTACGGTGTAGTAAATGGGATCTTCTGCAATTTCTATCTGTTTTTTGATAGTTACGTTGTTTTCGGTAATTACAATTTCCGATGACTGAGTCGGAGTGCCGTAAGGATTGGCTTCCGTTGGCGCAACATTGTTAGATTTAATGATTACATCAGGCGATTTCTCTTTTTCGTCTGTGGAAGCAGGTTGGTTTTGGGCAACTATATTTGCCGTTAAAAGCATTGAAATACTGAATAATGCAATTGATAAAAGTTTTGAATTCATATCGGTATTTTTTAATTAATAATTAAACATTTTTAGCGGCACAAAAGTAGTAAAAAAATAATACCTTCAGCATTATTCATTTTTACATCCTCTAAACATTCTCTTCCAACGAATTTTTCCTTCTCCTAACTTTTTATATTTATCTAATGATAGCCACACAAACCATACTTTTCCGGCGATATGGTCTTCGGGAACAAATCCCCAAAAACGCGAGTCAGCGGAGTTATGCCTGTTATCACCCATCATAAAGTAGTAATCCTGTGCAAAGGTATATTCGGTAGTTGGTTTTCCATCAATCAAAATTTCTCCCTCTTTTACTTGCAGATCATGCAATTCGTAATTGCAAATGATTTGTTTGTAAAGCACAACTGTTGAATCGTTTAAAGCAACGGTTGCCCCTTTTTTGGGAATAGTAATCGGTCCGAAGAAGTCTTTATTCCAAGGATAGCGTGGGTCGTGGGGGAAAATCTCCGAACTATATTCTCCTTTATGATCAACCATCTTTTCTACTTGCAATCCCATTTTTTCAATCTCTTCTACTTGTGCGTTATGCAAGGCGAATTTTGTAGTAAGATTGTTCATTTTCCACATATCTTCTTCATTAATATTCAATGCTTTCCTTTTTTTAAAGTTGAGCCCGAAGCCGGTAGTATCTGTAACATAGTATATAAACTGAACTCGTTTTGGATTACTCATCGGCTGATCGTCAATATACACCTGTGTGTCAATAATTTCCAATTTATCTCCGGGCAAACCGATCGCACGTTTTACGTAAAATTCACGTTTATCTACCGGCCTTGCAGTTACATGATACTCTTTCTTTACCACATCTATTCCTTTTCCCTGATAGTATGTGCCGGGGTATTTTGAAGCCATATAATTAATATACCTGATAGCGTCTGTGTTGTATTTGTGGGATACTTTCGCTAATTTGACAGGATTCAGTATGGTTTCAAACTCTCTTACGATAGCGTAGTAGCTTTCCGCTTGGCGCTCTAACGCCACCGTGTCGCCGTCAGGATAATTGAAAACCACTGCGTTGCCTCTTTCAACAGCATTGATTTTGGGGAAACGCAGATAGGGTAGTTTTACCCATTCTACATAAGATTTTGTAAATTTTGTTAACGGGATGGTATGATGCACAAAAGGAATTGCTAAGGGTGTCATGGGAACTCGTGCTCCATAAGAAACTTTATTCACGGCTAAATAATCGCCTACCATCAGCGAACTTTCCATAGAGGAAGTGGGGATGGCATACAATTCAAATAAAAAGCTGCGTAGAATATAGGCGGCGGCAACTGCAAAAATCAGTGCATCCATCCAATCACGCACCGCGCTTTTCTTGAACTTCGGAAGATCTTCCAACCTTGTGTAACGTTCTGTCTTTGAAATACCAAGCCAAGGTAAATAAAGAAAGAAGAAGAATGTTCCGGGAAGGAGATATAAATAGCTTGTTTTTCCAAACAATCGGATGGTCTTCCATACCATTAAGTAAAACATAAAAATTCCCATAAAGGGAAATAGAATGAGCAACATCCACCATTTTGGGCGAGACAACACTGTGAGCCATACCCAGCAGTTGTATATTGGAATAAGCGTTTTCCAAGGTCTTTCTCCGGCTTTTAAAAAAACAAACCACAATCCGATCTGAAAACCGATAAGTGAAATAATGGAAAGAATGGTCAAGGAAACAGTGGAAAATGATAACATACTCTTCGTTATTAATTGTAATAAACGGAAGAATAGTAGAAAAAGTATGAAATGGAAAGTTTGGAATTATAATAATGTATTTTTGCACCGTATTATTAATCTAATAAAAACAATATGAAAAATTTAATTATCAGTCTCTCATGCCTTTTGTGCGGAGTAGCTTTATATGCAGGCACCCCTGTTGTTTTGAAATCGGGAGACCCTTCTATTATGAAAGAAAAAACAACTGCTTTTATTGAACTTGATTTTTCAGCCACGATGGTAGGAGACCAACCTATTAATGAGTACCTGAAATCACGCGGAGATGATTTTGTAAAAGTTTTCCCGCAAAACAAAGAACTTGCTTCAAATTTATTTGCTTCGGCATTTAACAAGAGGAGTAAGGGGATGAAAGTTTCTTATAAGGATTCAGATCTTCCCTATAAAATTGTTGTTCGTGTTAAGAATCTTGATTATGGAAACCCTGCAGGCGTTTTTGTACCCCATGCTCCTACAAAAGCAGGAGGAGCCATTATTGATGGAACATTGGAGATCATAAATGTAAGCACAAAAGAGATTATCTGTACGTTTACTATTAACCAACTTCAAGGAGGAGCGCATGTTACAGACAAATATCGCATGGGGTTGGCTTTTTCTGAGTTGGCAAGTGTTGTTGCAGGATATAAATAGTCTTATCTTTCCACTATGGAACAGGAAATTTTAAAATGTAAAGATCTTCTACTTCAAGGTAAAATACTTTTATACCCTACAGATACCGTATGGGGGATTGGCTGTGACGCTACCAACGAAGAAGCGGTTAAAAAGATATATAACATCAAGCAGCGGCAGGAGAGCAAAAGTATGATTATGTTGTTAGATGCGTCTGACCGGCTTCCGCTCTATGTGGCAAAAATTCCACTCATTGCATGGGATCTGATTACTCATACTTATCGCCCAACTACGTATATTTACCCTACGGCTCAAAATTTACCCAAACAACTCATTCATCCCGATGGTACTATTGGTATTAGAATTACCCATAATCAATTCTGCAAAAAACTTATTAAAGCTATAGATAAACCGATCGTTTCTACTTCTGCGAACTTCTCAGGAGATGCTACCCCGGTGCTCTTTTCTGAAATTTCTCAGGAAATTATTGATCTTGTTGACTATGTTGTTCCGCAAGAATACGCAGACTCCATTGACTATAAGCCCTCCCGCTTGGTTAAATTTCTTGATGATTACAACTTTACCGTTATTAGAGAATAAAGCAAAGAGAAACACCACGACAAGCAGATAAATCTATTTTCGCATCTTGTTTAGTAATTAAAATTTTAGTATGACATAAAAAAGAAATTAGTGCAAAAAAGCACAAAAAAAACATAATATAGCGTTTGCTATTCTTGCCATTGAAATCTGGTAAATTTCAAAACGATGTTACAAAGAATAAGTTGTGAACGCTCGCAGAGATGCGGGCTTATTTATTTGTAACAATGGTAATACCAGAACCTCAATGGCGGATAAAAAGTCCGCTTTTTTATTTATTTGAATTTGAGAAAAAGCAAAAACTTAATAATACTTACAAATGATTTCAGTAGTTTCACTACTACAATTTAATTATAAACTTTAAATTCAATACATTATGAAAGAAAAACTTATCTTTTTATTTTGGTTTGCCATCCCATTATTGTGTATAGCGCAATCCAACTTAGCCCGGGAGTATTCTTACGATGCTGCCGGAAACCGCGTACTTCGCAAAGTAATTGATTTAGGACCTCCTTCTTTTGCGCCACCACCACAAGATACAACCCATTATACTGAATCAACATCATTGATTACCAATGAAAATAACTCCTTAACTTCTCTAACTTCTTTAACTTCTCCTCCCTCGGAACCATTACCATCCCAATATTTTACAGAAACCCTCGCCCAAACAGAAATTAAAATCTACCCTAACCCCACTTCCGTAAAAGTAACTTTAGAGATTTCCGATTGGACAACTTTGCAAACGGGAATTTTTCAACTCTACTCTCTCAACGGACACCTATTACAAGAGCAATTGGTTTATTCTGCAGCTACTGTAATTTCTTTAGCAGAATTACCCAAAGGAGCGTATATCTTGAGGGTGCAAATTAACAACCAAACCGAAGACTGGAAAATAATTAAAAATTAAACATTAATCATTATGAAAAAACTATTATTTTGCATCGTTTTAATAACGCATATTGTTTTTATGCTATCTGCGCAAAACACAAATTTTCCGGTAGGCGCCATTCCGGGCGAGATTGATGTTTCTCCGATGGGAGTGGCAACTTACACCATTCCCATAGAAGTAGTTCCGGGCACTCAAGGGATGCAACCCAACCTCTCTATTGTTTACAACAGTTTTGGTGGTATGGGACTCTTGGGTATGAAGTGGAACTTATCAGGATTGTCTGCGATAACACGTTGTGGGCAAAATTCTTATTATGAAGTTACGCCATCATCTATACAGTTTAATGAGAACGACCGGTTTACAATAGATGACAATCGTTTAATGAGACTAAACAGTGGTAGCTATGGCACTATTGGAGGAGAGTATGCCACTGAAGTTGAAGATTTTACACGCATCATTTCTTATGATGGAACAATTGGGCATCCTGAATATTTTAAGGCCTATACTGATGATGGAAGTATTATTGAATATGGTAACACAAATGACTCTAAACAAAAATTAGGCACAGGAAGCAACTCCGTAATATTAAGTTGGTTTGTTAATAAAATAACCGATTTCAACGGTAATTATATGACTTTCGACTATGTACAGGTCAATAATAATGAAATATTGATTAACACTATTGAATACACAGGTAATTCAGGGTTGCAGCCTTATGCCAAAGTACAGTTTAATTATATAGATTTACCGAATTTATTAGGCAACAATACCTATTTTGTGAGTGGGTATGGTATTACTCAAACCCGATTGTTGGAAACTATTCTTGTAAGTAACAATAATGCCACTGTGCGTAAATACAAGTTTTGTTACAATCTCGATTCTGAAGAGCGCACCGCACATCTGAAAAAGATAATCCAATATGCCTATGGGGAAAATGGAACAGCTGAGCAACTTAATGAAACCTCTATTTCTTGGGGCAAACAAAATACAACTATTGAACAAAAGCAAATCAAATTATACGTATCCCCTAACGAAAAAATTCTTACAGGAGATTTTTATGGGAATGGATATGATGATTTATTAGTGTATAATATAGCATCTAATGGTTTGGGAAAGGGATGGAGAGTTTACAAATATGACTCTTTATATGGTGAGCATTACGAGGATGAATCTGCGAGGGATACAGGAACAATATATGATGCACTGTATGCTCATGATGTAAATGGAGATGGAAGAGATGAATTGATTATCCACACTCGCTCTGCATTATATAGATTTTTGGAAATTCCAAGTAAGACACTATTAGATTCTGTTTTTGCCTATGAAAATGTATGTTTTGGAGATTTTGATGGAAATGGAAGCATAGACATTGTATTTTATTCGACTTATGTTCTATCAATCAAAAGTGTTGTAAATAACAAAATTAGGGATATGTGCCTTTCTATCTCAATGGGAACTCGCATACAAGATGTAAGAGTATTAGATGCTACAGGAGATGGAAAAAAGAATATTCTTGTATTAACAAATGGAGCTACTCTAATTTATCAATTTAATGGCTATGAATTTCAAACAATATTTCAAGGAACTCTACCATTTCCGATGTATGGAGGAGAAGTGGACTACACGTATTATTTTGGCGATCTAAATGGGGACGGAATTACAGATGTAGTTGTATATTGCTTTGATCAAGGAAGTCCGAGGTCATGGAAGATATATATGTCAAAAGGAGTTGGTTCTTATGATGTGTGTGTGCTAAATAATGAAGCGCTTTACACAGCTTCGCTTTACCCCATTATAGTTACAGATCTAAATGATGATGGAAAAGATGACATTGTTCAAATTTTGGATGATGGTGTGCTAAATATTTTATTTTCAAATGGATGGATAAATGGAGATTATAAATACACTAAAAAAGAGATAGTTATTCCAAATGAAAATTATTGGAAATTTTTTAAAAATGTCTCTGTTGGTAAACTTGAAGGTAACGGTAAGATAATAATAATAAAACCAACTATCGGATATCCATGGGCATTTTTTTTTAATAAAGATAATGATTTTGAGTTTGTCCAAACGATTACGGATGGTATGGGAAGAAATATAAAATTGAATTACAAACATAAATATTATTTAGCAAAAGAAGCCTGTTTTAACGAAGATTGTATTGATCTAAAAAAGGGATATTTTCTTTCTCTTGTAAATCTTTTGAGTATATCGAATGGGATAGGAAATAGCTTAATTTCATGGCAATATCAATATGAAAAAGCCCTATTTAGTTCAACAAGAAAAACATTATTAGGGTTCAAAGAATTTTTTTGCATAAATAATCAGAATAATAAGAAAGATGAATTTTTATTTGATTATGATAGAGATGATGTTTCACGTCAAATACTATTACTTGTTAAACAATTAAGTTTTTTCGATAATATAAAAATAAAAGAGCGATATTACTATGTTGATTGTTTTGATATTTACAATGAAAATAGTGATTCCCATGACAGGTATCTATTAAATTATTCTATTATTGAAGATTACGATTCACTCTTAAATACTACTAATGTAACCAAAAAATTTCTTAATGAATATGGGCGATTAATAGAAAGTGTTACTAAAACTTATGACGGACTTGATACTACTTTAAACGACTGGATGAAAAGGGTAACAAACACCTATTCTTATCAAACAATTACCCTTAACGGAAATCAGAAAAAAAATGTCCCTACTCAAATTCTTACTACCCAACAATATGGAAGTAGCGGAACCGTAATTACTGATACCCTTACCTACGGTTTTTATTTAACAGATTCAAATAAAGGGCGTTTACAATGGGTGCGAAAAGGAAATAGCGATGGCTCAATCACTTTCACTTATGAAAACTATACAACAGCAGGTCTTGTGGGTAAGAAAACGGTTTCTGCACAAGGTTGCACAGCACGCATAGAAACATTTCAATACGATGCTACACAGCGTTTTATATCTAAAATTATAAATTCAATGAACCATGTGGCAGAGTTTTCTTACGATCCAAAAAAAGGGAATAGAATATCTGAAAAAGATCCTAACGGATTGATTACAAACTACACTTACGATTCCTTTGGAAATCTTACGAAAATTGCCTATCCCGATAATACGCAAACCATCAACTCGGTACAGTGGTATTCCGGATCTATACCCAATGCAAAATATAAAATTACTACAAATTCATCAGGAAAACCAACAATAACAGTTTATTATGATTTGTTAGGGCGCGAGGTGTGCCGTTATGATGACGGCTATTTTTATGACACTCGATACAATGCTAAAGGACAGATTGATAGTATTTCATATCCGTATGATAATATTAGTGAGCCTGATACCATTTGGTGCACTTATACCTACGATTATTATGGAAGGAAACTTACCGAAAAGGCGCCTTATACCAATTTCTCTTACTCTTACAATAATAGAAACGTAACCGTTACGAATAACGGTGTATCTTCCTCAAAGAATTACGATGCTTTGGGTAGAATTACCCAAGCGGTAGATGAGGGCGGAACGATTGATTATAGCTACACGGTTACCAACGATAAACGCCACCAAACCACTATTACCACAAACAATACCGATACT
>Ga0123353_10009673_pt1 | contig 13349 bp, 11 predicted proteins | sample TergutLab28metaG_3_FD_92763 | JGI IMG/M metagenome (GOLD analysis project Ga0123353, IMG submission 92763) | Labiotermes labralis P3 segment gut microbial communities from Petit-Saut dam, French Guiana - Lab288 P3 | ecosystem: Host-associated > Arthropoda: Insects > Digestive system > Gut ... | reverse complement strand
GTAGCGTTTTTGGCTAAGCTTGAGGCGTCACAAAGTTCACTTCCACACCGGACCGTTGCAGGCCGGCTACATGAGGCTGCATGGCGGGCTCCTCGGGCTGGAATGTTACCTGGTACAGCCGCACATTGGGTCCCATCCGCTTCATCCGGGCAATTAAATCCACTAACTCGGAGGTGAGGCGTGTGGTGATAATTACCACCGCACCAGTCTTGCGCAACTCGCCCATCTGCATTAAAAGGCCCCGCTCAAAGCGCTCCGCGTTGTGAAAGCTGCACCGGGCTAGTTCCTCCAACAGCACGGGCAAACCCATGTGGCCGTTATATTCCATAGGCCGTTCTCCCATGAGAGGCATGCGCACGGGATTATCCTGGCGGATCTGGCAGCTTACCACGGAAGCGGCGGTTTCCAGCAGTGCGTCATGTAAATATGCCGCTTTATCCGGCGGAAGTCCGGGGCTCAGGTAAGGCGGGGAAGTGTCTAACAGCACCAAAGCATCCGGTAGAGCTGGCTCCTCGAACTGTCGCACAAAGATCTCTCGCTTGCGAGCGCTCATCTTCCAGTGGATGCGCTTAAGGGGATCCCCCTGCTTATATTGCCTGAAATCACTAGGGCTTGAGGGATCCTCCATAGCTCGCTTCATGGTCTCCACGCCCATGTCTCCGGCGGCGAAGGTGAGAGGCTCCACATCAAAGGGCACGGGCAGCACCAGCAGCTCCTGGCCGTCCATTTGTGGGGTATGAACCCGTTTAAAAAACCCAAATACATCGGCCACCGTATAGCTCTCTACGCCGGGGAGCATTGCTCCCACATGATCTGCGGCAAATTTGTGCACCACCCGCTGGGTGCGCCGGCCCAGCTGTGTCAGGTGGATTGTGGCGGCGGGAGTGTTGCGTGTGGCCCGCATATGCAGGGCTACGGGCGCGATGGGCAAGAAGCCTTTGTGGCTCACACCCACGTCCATGCTCACCACAGACCCCCGGTTCACCTTTGTGCCGGAAAGACTGTTGGTCACCTTTACGCTTTTTTCGGCGCTTTGTACGCTTACATACGCCAATCCCCAGGATATGGCTAGGATCAGCGATAGCAGCAAGTACATGCGGTTGCCCATAGACAGCGCGCTCAGCAGGAAAAAGCCGAAGCAGGTACCTAATGTAGCGGCTGCGGATCTCATGCGGTCCTCCTTCGGCGGCTTCGCCCTGCGCCGTACTTGGTTGCGACTGCGCGCTATCCGCCCGCGATTGTCGCCGCCAGTCGAAGCAAGAGCCCCTTTCTAACCTTCCTTCAGCTTAGCCGGATGGGCACGGGAACATTTTCCATCACGGAGATCAAAATACGCTCGGCGGAAATACCCTTCATCTTGGCTTCTGGGTTAGGCAAGATGCGATGGGCAAGTACGGGCAGCGCCATTCGTTGTACATCTTCGGGCAGAATATAGTCCCTATCGTTTAGCAGGGCGCAGGCTTGTGCTCCTCGAATGATCGCGATGGCTCCACGGGTGCTCACCCCAAGTTGTACTGAAGGATGGGTGCGCGTCATTGCGGCGATATTGGCAATGTAATGACGCACTTCCTTGGAGCAATAAACATCGCCGATCATCAGTTGCATATCCACCACATCCTGGGCTGTACACACGGGCTGGAGGCTGGCTTGGGGTTTCTCTGTGCCACTGAAGCGCTCCAGTACCGCCATTTCCTCCTCCATCGTGGGATAGCCCATTGATATCCGCAGGAAGAACCGGTCCATCTGGGCTTCAGGCAGGGGATACGTGCCTACAAATTCGCCTGGGTTCTGGGTAGCCAGCACCATGAAAGGAATGAGCATGGGGTGGGTGACGCCATCCACCGTCACTTGAAACTCCTCCATCACCTCCAGCAGCGAGGACTGAGTTTTAGGAGACGTGCGGTTGATTTCATCTGCAAGTACGATCTGGCACATCACGGCGCCGGGGTGGAACTCCATCTCCCCGGATTTAAAATTAACCATGGTAAAGCCGGTCACATCGCTGGGCACAACATCCGGAGTGAACTGGATCCGCTTGAAACTGCAATCCAGTGATTTGGCAAGGGAACTGGCCATTGTCGTTTTACCGGTGCCGGGCACGTCCTCAATCAATACGTGTCCCTTGCAAAGCATGGCGATCAGCGCCAGCTCGATCACTTCGTCCTTGCCTACGATGACCTTGCCGATGTTCTGTTTGAGGGCTGTGATAACGCGCCTTGGATTGAGCATAGGACCGCTCCTTTTTGATGGTTTCATCAGCCACATGAATATCAACGCCAATTGATATTATACTGAAAGATGGCGTATTTTACAAGTATGTGACAAAAGTTTTACAACAAGGCTGTAAGGCTATGACGATTCAAGCCCTCTGACCCTGACGGGGTTAATTCCTTTGACAAATTACCTTCCCGCGCTTGGATCGCTGCGGCTCCCATAAAAAAATTTCCACACCTCTTGACAACGAGTGCATAATATGCATAATATATGAATAATAATACATTTGGAGGATATAAGCGTGGGCGCTAAAGTAAAGCAAAACATTCAAAAAGTGGTATTGGCTTACTCCGGCGGACTGGATACTTCCATCATTATCCCCTGGCTGAAGGAGAACTACCACGGTTGCGAGGTCATCGCCGTCTCCGGGGATGTGGGCCAGGGAACAGAGCTGGACGGCCTTGAGGAAAAAGCATTGAAGACAGGGGCCAGCAAGCTCTATGTGGAAGACTTGAAGGAGGAATTCATCACCGACTTCATTTTTCCCACGATGCAGGCGGGCGCGGTATATGAGGGTGAATATTTGCTGGGCACCAGCTTTGCGCGACCGATCATCGCTAGGCGTGTGGTTGAAATCGCCAAACGGGAAGGAGCGGATGCCATCTGCCATGGTTGCACCGGCAAGGGCAACGACCAGGTGCGCTTCGAGCTAACCATCAAAGCCTTTGCCCCGGAACTGACCATTATCGCCCCCTGGCGGGAATGGAATATTAGGAGCCGGGATGAAGAAATCGACTACGCAGAGGCTCATCATATCCCATTGAAAATCAGTCGGGAAACAAATTACAGCAAGGACAAGAACCTTTGGCACCTCTCCCACGAGGGCCTGGATTTGGAGGATCCCGCCAATGAACCCCAGTACCATAAGCCAGGTTTTCTCGAGATGTGCGTGCCTCCGGAGCAGGCGTCTGACACGCCCGTCTATGTAACCCTCTCCTTTGACAGGGGCGTTCCCAAGGCGGTGGATGGCCAAAAGTTATCTCCGATAGAGCTGATGGAGACGTTGAACCGTAAGGGAGGCGAGAACGGCGTGGGCCTGTGCGACATGGTGGAAAACCGCCTTGTAGGCATGAAGAGCCGAGGCGTGTATGAAACCCCCGGCGGAACCATCCTCTATCGAGCTCATAAAGTGTTGGAAAGCCTCTGCCTGGACCGGGACACCCAACATTATAAAACCCTGGTGGGCCAGCGCTATGCGGAGCTGGTATACTTTGGCCAATGGTTCACGCCCCTCAGGGAAGCCCTCGCCGCATTTGTAGCTGAAACCCAGAAGACCGTCACTGGGGATGTGAGGTTGAAACTCTATAAAGGCAATGTTATCAATGCCGGGGTCACATCCCCCTATTCCCTCTATAGCGAGGAAATCGCCACCTTTGGGCGAGATGACGTATACAATCAGCAGGATGCCGCAGGCTTCATCAACCTCTTTGGCTTGCCCGTGGCAGCTCGGGCAAGGCTGTGGAAGAAGTAACCTATGCCAACCATCTTCATTGACGGCAGCCAGGGTACCACGGGCCTGTGCTTGCGGGAGCGGGTGGAAGCCCGCTCTGATCTGATCCTTCTCGCCCTTCCCGAGGAACATCGCAAGAGTTTGCCCCATCGGGTAGCCATGGCGCAAAAGGCGGACATCACCTTCCTTTGCCTGCCGGACGAGGCCAGCCGGGAACTGGTGAACGCCATCGGTTGGCCCAAGGTGGCTGATCCTCCTTTCTTACCGGCTACGACGGACGGGGTTGGGGAAGAAGTCGGGCTTGCCAGCGGAGGATGTACGGCCGGAAATGCCGGTCTCAACGCCGGTTCAACGGGTGTCACCGTGATCGACGCATCCACAGCCCATCGGTTGGATCCGGGTTTTATATACGGTTTTCCGGAGTTGGGCGAAAAATTCCAAAACGCTATTCAAAAGGCCGGGCGTATCGCCGTGCCTGGCTGCCATGCCAGTGGCGCGGTGGCACTGTTGTACCCCCTGCTGAAGGAGCGGCTTCTGGCGCCTGGGGCACCTATCTCGATTACATCCATCACCGGGTACAGCGGCGGGGGTAAGGCTATGATCGCCAGTTACCAAGCATCAGACAGAGATCCGGCTCTGGCATTGGCGCGCCCCTACGGAGTAGGCCAGACGCACAAGCATTTAGCGGAGATCACGAAAATATGCGGATTGCGGCGACCACCGGTGTTTCAGCCCATCGTATGTGATTTTTACAGCGGTATGCTGGTGAGCGTGCCCTTGGCTAGGGAATGGTTCAGCTCCATGGGTGTGGCAGGGGCTCGCAACCGGGGTGGGGTGGATATTCTCACCAACCTTTTCCGGGAGTATTACGCGGGGCAGAAGCTCATTTCCGTGCTGACCCCCAACCGGGAGGCTTATGTGAACCCATGCGCCCTAGCGGGACTGGATGGCATGCAAATCTTCATCACCGGGAACGATGATCGTATGATCGCATATGCTCGCCTCGACAACCTAGGGAAAGGCGCTTCCGGCGCAGCTATTCAATGTATGAACCTTCGCCTGGGGATTCCGATGGAGACCGGATTGGTATATAGGAGACGGTAAGAAGTTTGCCTATCCGCAAGGAGGGAAGGAAATGAGCTCAACGGCTATAGAAGTTGGGTCAAAGGGTGAAATCCCCGGTAGCGGAGTCACCTTGGCAAAGGGCTTTCGGGCTGCCGGAGAACACCTGGGTATCCGAAAAAACCAAAAGAAACGGGATGTGGCGCTGATTGTCAGCGATGTGCGGGCTGCCGCCGCTTGCTGCTATACTTCGAATTTGGTAAAGGGCGCCCCCTTGCTAATCACCCGAGAGAATATCGCGGATGGGTATGCCCAGGCTATGATCTGCAATAGCGGCAACGCCAACACCTGCAACGCCAACGGCATTGAGATCGCCAAGGGCATGTGCGATCTGGCGGCCCGATACACTGGGGTGAAAGCGCAGGATGTGATCGTTGCCTCCACGGGGGTGATCGGGCAGCCCATGACCCTCCTTCCATTTGAAAGCGGCATGGAGCGGTTGGCCTGTTCCCTCACGGCAGACCCCCAAGGAAGCCGGATGGCGGCGGAAGCTATCATGACCACGGACACCATTGTAAAGGAAGCGTCCGCTTCCTTTACAATGGGTGGAAGGCCTTGTGTCCTGGGCGGTATTGCCAAGGGTTCAGGCATGATCAACCCCAACATGGCTACCATGCTCTGCTTCCTCACCACGGACGCGGCCATTTCTCCTTCTCTTTTGCAGCAGAGCCTTTCGGAGGTGGTGCTGGATACCTTCAACATGCTTTCCATTGACGGGGACACATCCACCAACGATATGGTCAGTATCCTGGCAAACGGCGCGGCGGGTAACCTCATCGCGGACAATTCGAACAGTGAGGATTACGGGGTCTTTATGGCGGGGTTGCGAGCAGTGTGCGAGAGCCTTTGCCGCCTCATGGCTAGAGATGGGGAAGGCGCTACAAAAAGGATCACCTGCCACGTTGACGGCGCCGCTGATAAGGAGACTGCCAGAGCCGGCGCCAAGAGCGTTATTCGATCTACTCTCGTCAAGGCGGCCATCTTCGGAGAGGACGCCAATTGGGGTCGGGTGCTCTGTGCACTGGGCAACAGCGGTGCGGCTATCGACATTGGCAAGATCGACGTGGATTTCGCCAGCACGGCGGGAACCGTTGCCGTGTGCCGCCAAGGAGCGGGTATACCCTTTGAGGAAAGTTTTGCCAGAGCCATCTTATCGGAGGAATACATTGACATTAACATTTGCCTGCACAGTGGCGCACTGTCCGCCACAGCCTGGGGCTGCGACCTGACTTACGATTATGTGAGAATCAACGGGGATTACCGGACATAAAGGAGATTCCTATGACTATCGCTCAACGGGCGGAGGTGCTGATTCAAGCCCTCCCCTATATCCAAAAATATAACGGCAAGATCGTAGTGATCAAGTATGGCGGCAACGCTATGCTCAGCGAGGAGCTGAAGCGCGCCGTCATTGGCGACTTGCTGCTACTACAGCTGGTGGGTATGCGAGTGGTGCTGGTTCATGGCGGCGGACCGGAAATCAACGAGTTACTCAATAAACTGGGAAAGAAAACCGAGTTTGTGGATGGCCTCCGCGTTACGGATGCGGAAACCGCCGATATAGTACAGATGGTGTTGGCAGGTAAAGTAGGGAAGGGACTGGTGAGCGCCATCCAGGCTATCGGTGGCAAAGCTATCGGTTTATGCGGTATGGACGGGCACATGATTGAAGCAAGGCAACTGGATGAGACACACGGCTACGTAGGCGAAATCACCCGCGTCAATGCCAGGCCTATTTTGGATGTGTTGGAGGCAGGCTACATCCCAGTTATCTCTACCGTGGGCTGCGACTGGGATGGACATTCCTATAACATCAACGCGGACACTGCCGCTGCCCATATCGCCGCAGAACTAAAAGCCGAAAGCCTCATCAGCGTGACTGATATCCGCGGTATCCTGCGCGATCCCGCCGATGAAAACACCCTAATCCCCTCCATTCATGTCAGCGAAGCCCCTGCTCTCATACGGGAAGGCATCATCTCCGGCGGAATGATCCCCAAGGTGGAGTGTTGCATTGAGGCCATTCGCCGGGGCGTTCGTAAAGTCTTCATCCTGGACGGCCGCGTTCCCCATGCCATCCTCATCGAATGCCTAACCGACGAAGGTATAGGGACGATGTTTTCGGGGGAATGACAGAGATAGTGAAGGAGCATGAAAATGAATTCAACTAGTACAGAAAATGAGTCCAGAGAGGGCTTTGTTCCTTCTCCTCCAGCCCAAAGCTTGCAAGAGCTTGATCGACAATATATCGCCTCCACCTATGTTCGCTTTGACGTGGTTTTCGTGTGGGGCAAGGGTTGCTGCCTATATGATGATAGCGGAAAGCAGTATATTGACATGGGCAGCGGCATCGCGGTCAGCACCCTGGGCCATGGGGATGAGGTTTGGGAAGAGGCGGTCTGTGGGCAGGCAAGGACCATGGCTCACGCCAGCAATCTGTATCACACCCTCCCCCAGGTGGCATTGGCTAAAAAGCTCTGTACGCGCTCCGGCATGAGGAAGGTGTTCTACGGCAACTCCGGTGCGGAGGCTAATGAATGCCTTATCAAGGTTGCTCGTAAATATGCCGCTGACAGAGCCGGGACAGGTTCACCTGCGGCGAGTGAGTCTGACAAAACCAGAAGCATAAGCGCCTCAGGAGCCCCTGTGATCTGTACTTTGGAAGGAAGCTTTCATGGCCGTACCATCGCCACCCTGGCTGCCTGCGGCCAAGACGTGCTCCATCGCGATTTCGGGCCGTTTCCGGCTGGTTTCATCCATGTGCCTCCCAATGACATAGCTGCCCTGGATGCCGCTCTGCGAAGGCCGGATGTCTGCGCCCTCCTGTTGGAAGTCATCCAGGGGGAAGGAGGGGTTGTGGTTCTCAGCGCGGAATATGTGCATGCTGCCCGGCGCCTTACCCAGGAGCGGGGCTGCCTACTGCTGGTCGACGAGGTGCAGACCGGCATGGGCCGTACGGGAAAGCTGTTCGGCTATCAGCATTTTGACATCCTGCCGGATGGGATTTCCCTTGCGAAGGGTCTGGCAGGCGGCCTGCCTATGGGCGCCTGCTTATTGGGCGATAAACTGGCGGATACCTTCACTCCCGGAAGCCACGGTTCCACCTTCGGAGGAAACCCCGTGTGTGCGGCGGGAGCTATCGCTGTGCTGGACCGGCTGACAGACGGATTCTTGTCCGAGGTTGCTGCCAAGGGCGAGTTTCTCCGCCGGGAGATGGAGGCTCTGCCCGGCGTGATGAACGTATCCGGCATGGGGCTGATGTTGGGTGTGGAGGGTAGGAGGGACGCCAGGGAATGGGCGCGGGCATTGCTAGCCCGCGGGGTGGTTACCCTTACGGCTAAGCACAAGCTGCGGTTGTTGCCGCCCCTGACCATCTCCTTTGAGGAGTTAGAAAAGGCTGTGGAGATCATTAGGGAAGAGAACAGGGGGTAGCCCTTGTTGCCCGGAAGGAGTATGAATATGACGAGCAACCAGAACGGAAAGAGGACGCGGGGGCAAAGCCCTTGCCATTTGTTGAAGCTAGGCGACCTGAACCCGGAGGAGATCCTGAGCATCCTGGGTCTGGCGGATCAACTCAAGTATGAGCGGGCTCACAACATCGATCATCCGTTGCTTAGGGGCAAGACCCTGGGCATGATCTTCCAGAAGGCCAGTACCCGTACCCGGGTTAGCTTTGAGGTAGGAATGACCCAGTTGGGCGGTACTGCGTTGTTCTTAAGCGGCAGGGATCTGCAGATCGGCCGGGGTGAACCTATCCAAGATACTGCCCGGGTACTGAGCCGCTATGTGGATGGGTTAATGATCCGTACCTTCGCCCAGCAGGAGGTGGAGGACCTGGCCAGGTTCGGCAGCATTCCCGTCATCAACGGGCTGACAGATTACGCCCATCCCTGCCAGGTTCTGGCGGACCTCCTCACCATCCGGGAGCGAAAGGGCGCATTCAAGGGCCTGAAACTCTGTTTTGTGGGCGATGGCAACAATGTGGCCAACTCCCTCATTGTGGGTTGCCTGAAGATGGGTATGGAAGTAGCAATCGCCTGTCCGGACGAGTATCGACCGGATCCGGCTATTTTAGCCTGGGCTGTTAATAACGGCGTGTTTTCTTGCTCGTCAGACGTATGGGCCATGGTCCGCGGCGCGGACGTGGTGTACACGGATGTATGGGCCAGTATGGGCCAGGAGGCGGAAACCGCCCGGCGTCTACAATGCTTTAAGGACTTTCAGGTCAACGGCGCCTTGATGGCTGACGCCCACCCCAGGGCTATGGTGCTCCACTGTCTGCCTGCACACCGTGGGGAGGAAATCACAGAGGACGTGCTGGAAGCACACTCGGATGAGATTTTCGACCAGGCGGAGAACCGCCTCCACACTCAAAAAGCCATTTTAGTGAAATTGATGCAGGATTGATCGAAGAGGGCAGAACGGGCCGCAGACCTAGGACTGGACCCCTCTCCCGTTCCGGCGGGCTGCTTTTTAATCCCGCCTTCCAGCGATTTCTCCTTCTTTTCCACGCTCCTTCCTCTTCACGCCTTCTTAAGCATGCCGTAAAAATCGGGGAACTCCAAAATCTGCTCCCGATTGACATCCGGCCTCACCTGCCTTATACTGATTGCATACTTGATGGAAATGAACATGCTGCGCTTTCATAGTGTGCAAAGGAGACGTGAATGGAGGAACAAGGGATTCGGAAGACACCCCTGTATGAAAGGCATGCGGAAAACGGCGGGAAAATTGTCCCTTTTGCGGGCTATGCCCTGCCCGTGCAATACTCGGCAGGGGTTATCGCAGAACATAGAGCCGTGCGGGAAGCCGTGGGCTTGTTTGATGTGAGCCATATGGGTGAGATTCTCTTTGAGGGCAGGGATGCTCTTGCGAATCTGCAAAACCTTCTATGCAATGATTTTACTAACCTTCAAGCGGGCCGTGCGCGCTACAGCCCTATGTTGAACCTCCAGGGGGGTGTGGTGGATGACGTGTTGGTCTATTGCCTGGGTGAGGAGAAATACCTGGTAGTAGTCAACGCTGCCAATCGGGATAAGGATCTTCAGCATATAGCGGTTCACCTGGCTGGAGAGGTGGCCATTACAGATCTGTCGGACGACTATTGTCAGCTGGCGCTGCAAGGCCCTAAAGCCGAAGCGATGCTGCGGACGCTGGCGGAGGTGCCGCAAAAGTATTACAGTTTTCTGCCGGAAGTGGGTGTGGGGGAGATTCGATGCCTGGTCAGCCGTACCGGGTATACCGGTGAAGACGGCTTTGAGCTGTATGCCAGCACCTCGGATGCGAAAAGGCTTTTTGACATACTGGTAACTGCGGGAGAGCCCTTTGGTCTCCAGCTCTGCGGACTTGGCTGCCGGGATACTCTGCGTATGGAGGCGGCCATGCCCTTGTATGGGCATGAAATGGACGATGCTATCACGCCCTTAGAAACAGGCCTTCATTCCTTTGTAAAGCTGGAGAAGCCAGACTTTATTGGGAAGGCCGCGCTGTTGAACGCCGGTCCGCCTCGGAGAGCCAGGATCGGCCTTCGGATGGTGGGCCGGGGTATCGCCCGGGAGCATTTTCCCGTCCTGCATCTGGAACGGCAAGTTGGGCATGTTACAAGCGGAACGTTCATCCCTACCCAGAATGCGGCGTTGGCCATGGCTCTGGTGGAAACGTCCCTTAGTCTGTCGGGAAACAGGTTATTTGTGGAGATACGCGGCAAAGGCGTGGAAGCGGAGGTTGTTCCTCTGCCGTTTTACAACCGAAGAATGAGCGCAGGGCAATAGCCCTGTGGAGAAGAAGAGCCCCGTGAAAAATAGATTGTGGGAGAAAAATCATTGGGAGGATAATCCAAATGGAGATCAAAAACGATCGGATGTATACCAAAAGCCATGAATGGGTGCTGTTTGAGGACGATCGGACCGCCCTTGTGGGCTTAAGTGACTTTGCCCAGCAAGAGCTTGGGGATCTGGTGTTTGTGAATCTGCCTCAGGAAGGAGATGCGCTGCAAAAGGGCGAACCCTTTGCAGATGTAGAAAGCGTTAAAGCGGTGAGCGATGTATACAGCCCGGTCACCGGCACGGTCAGCGCGGTGAACGAAGCCCTGCTGGACAACCCGGAGAAGATCAACGAAGCTCCCTACGACGCCTGGTTTTGCAGGATAACCGATGTTTCCGGGAAGGCTGATTTACTGAGCGCCGAAATATACCGGGCCTTTTTGGATCAAGAGTAAGATCAGGAGGATGAGCCATGGGACACTACCTGCCCCACACGGATGCCGAGCGGCATGCCATGTTGGAGGCTCTGAAACTTGCGGACATGAAAGGGCTGTTCATGGATATCCCAGATAGTGTGATGCTTACCGAGCCGATTTCCCTTCCGCCGGGTTTAAGTCAAATGGAGACTCTCGCTGCCATGGAGAGTATCGCTGGGAGGAATAAGCACTATCGTCTGGCTTTGCGGGGGGCGGGATGTTATGATCATTTCATTCCCCCGGTGGTGAGCCGGATGGCTGCAAAGGAGGAGTTTGTGACAGCTTATACTCCCTATCAGGCGGAGATGTCACAGGGGATTTTACAGTCTATTTTTGAATACCAAAGCCTGATGTGTGAGCTGACCCAAATGGACGCCAGCAACGCGTCGGTGTATGACGGGGCGACCGCCGCTGCCGAAGCCGCCGTCATGTGCAGGGAGAGGAAGCGCTCTGTTACACTGGTCAGCGCCGCCGCTCATCCCGACACCATCGCCACTATGCAAACCTATTGCTTTGGTACCGGAGATGAGTTGCGGGTGGTGCCCGTGAAGGACGGCCACACCGATATGTTGGCTTTTGGAGCCCTGTTGGGGGAGGATGTGGCATGTCTATACATACAGCAGCCCAATTTTTATGGGCTTTTGGAGGATGTGCCGAGCCTTTTCGCCCAGGCTAAAGCAGCTGGAATCAAGTGTGTGCTGGGAGCTAATCCTATGACGCTGGCTCTGCTGCCTGGAGGCCGGGAGGTTGGCGCGGACATCGTATGTGGCGATGCACAGCCCCTGGGGTTACCTATGGCTTATGGCGGGCTCAGCCTGGGTTTCCTCACCGCTACGTCGGCCCTTCAACGCAAACTGCCGGGTCGCATCGTAGGCCAAACTGTGGACAGGGAAGGACGCAGGGCATTTGTGCTAACCCTGCAAGCGCGGGAGCAGCACATTCGTCGGGAAAAGGCCTCCAGTAATATTTGCAGTAACCAGGCCCACTGCGCGCTAACTGCTGGGATATACTTGACATACTTGGGAATCCATGGGCTTATCCGTGTGGCGGAGAGCTGTTTGACAAAGGCTCATTACCTGGCTAATGCGCTTTGTGAGATTGACGGTATTTCCCTCCGGTATGACGGGCCGTTTTTCCATGAGTTTTGTACCACGCTGCCCGTGCCTGCCGTCCAGGTGGAGGCTGCCCTGGAGAGGGACGGTGTACTCAGCGGGTTGCCGTTGGGGAATGGGGATATGCTATGGTGCTGCACGGAAAAAGCGGGGAAGGAAACGCTGGACCGGGTGGCATGGATCGTTAGGGAGGCGTGTGCATAATGAGTGAAACGCAATTTCTGAATTATGAAAGAAGCGTTTCCGGCAGGTTCAGCGACGTGATTTCCCCGTTGGACGCGCCGGTCACCACCTTGCCGGAAGTATTCCGGCGGAAGGAATTGCCCATTTTGCCGGAACTTTCTGAAATCGATGTGTCCCGACATTACACCCAGTTGGCTCAGCATACTCACGGGGTGAACAGTGGCTTTTATCCCCTAGGCAGCTGCACCATGAAGTACAACCCCGCCATCAACGAGGCCGTTGCCGCTCTCGGAGGGTTTTTGGAGGCGCATCCGCTAGCTCCCGATCATGCCACGGAGGGTTGCCGGGCAGTGATGGAGGAACTCAGCGGCGCTCTTTGCGAGATCACGGGTATGGACGCCTTTACCCTACAGCCTGCTGCAGGCGCCCATGGGGAACTCTGCGGAGTGTTGTGCATTAAAGCATACCACGAGGCTCGGGGGAATACAAAGCGCAGAAAATTTCTTGTGCCGGACAGTGCCCACGGTACCAACCCAGCCACGGCCGCCATGGCGGGGTACCAGGTAGTAAACGTACCCAGCCAGGATGACGGTTGCGTGGATCTGGGCGCTTTGCAAAGCCTGCTATCCGAGGAAGTGGCGGGTATCATGCTCACCAACCCCAATACCCTTGGCTTGTTTGAAAAGAATATTTTGCAAATCGCGGAAATGGTGCATGCGGCGGGAGGATTGCTGTATTACGACGGTGCGAACCTGAACGCCATCCTGGGCGTGGCCAGACCCGGTGATATGGGCTTTGATGTGACGCATCTGAACCTCCATAAGACATTTTCTACCCCTCATGGCGGCGGCGGGCCCGGTAGCGGCCCTGTGGGCGTGAAGGCTGCCCTGATCCCCTATCTACCCGGGACGGCTAGTGCAAGCAGGGCTGCAAGGTTTCAAATGAAAGCTTTTTATGGAAATTTTACCGT
>Ga0123353_10009671_pt1 | contig 13350 bp, 8 predicted proteins | sample TergutLab28metaG_3_FD_92763 | JGI IMG/M metagenome (GOLD analysis project Ga0123353, IMG submission 92763) | Labiotermes labralis P3 segment gut microbial communities from Petit-Saut dam, French Guiana - Lab288 P3 | ecosystem: Host-associated > Arthropoda: Insects > Digestive system > Gut ... | reverse complement strand
TTTTTAGGGGTTTGGCTTTGCAAAAATTTTTCGAGTCAGGGCTTGTTGTTCGGCGGGTTGTGGTTAGCCGGGGAAACCTGTAGTCGGATTGCCTTTTGATTCCTTCCATTTAACATTTCATTTGATATAATAAACTGTCGGTCGGTTCTTAAAAGATTACATTTCAGGAGTTTTTTATGTTCAGAATTTTATCGTGTTTCGTTTTGTTTGCCGTTGTATGTTCTTTTGTTTATGCTGCCGAGCCGGTTACAAAACCTTTCAAGGCAATCATTCTTCCTGAAGGCGCGCTGCATCCTGACGGTATGACGGTCTGCCCTAAAACCGGCGACATCATTCTTGCGGTACCAGTCGTAGGCAAAAAAGGAAATGCCCGTCTGCTAAAAATTGACAAGAACGATAATGTCTCCTCGTATTTTGAACTCAAGGCGCATCCTGAAACCGGTCGCGTGACTCCGCTCGGTATTTCTTTCGGACCAGATGGCAATCTTTATGTCGCTGATAGTCAATGTCTCGGCGGCAATCCGAATCATAAGTCCAGAATCCTGCGGGTCGTTCATGAAAACGGCAAGCCGGTTAAGGAGGAAGTCCTCGTCACCGGAATCGTACAGGCAAACGGACTCGAAATCTTCGGCAACAAGATTTACATTGCCGAAACGCAGATTGACCCGCAGATTGTCGAGACCCCGTTCACAAGCGGTGTGTTTGCTTTCGACATTGCGGAGTTTAGAGGCGACTTGCCGCTGCGCGTTTTACCTTACGGCAAAGACCCGCATTTTATATTCTCGTTTCAGACCGCCGATGCTGACCGCAGCGGTGAATGGAAAGTCGGTGCTAACGGAATCGGTTTGGCGAAAGACGGTACGCTTTATGTTGCAAACTTCGGCGATAAGACGATTATCGAAGTCAAGATGGATGTCGAGAGGAAAGTTCTTTCGCACCGCAATCTCAATGACGGCAAAGGTCCGCACGAAAGTGTTGACGGAATGAAAGTTTGTCCGATGGGCTACATTTTCTTCGCTGATTATGTCGGCAACTCGGTTTGCGTGATGAATCCGGCAAACGGCAAAACCGTGCTGCTGGCGAAAAATCCAGTTAATCCTGACGGAGACGCTAAGAGGGCAGGCGCGCTGGACCGGTGTTCAGAGGTCTGTTTGCGGGGCGACAAATTGTACGTTGCGAACATCGACTTGAACGACAACAACGAACCGCATACCATCAGCGTGATTGATTTGAAAGGAATTGATTTCGTTAAATTGATGAAATAATACGGCGTTTCGTTGAAACGCTCGCTAAACACCCTTAACAATTTTTATTTTTATGTCGCAACACATTCCAACGCGTCTTTATCTTTCCGAAAACGAACTGCCGACTTCGTGGTACAATCTCCGTGCCGACATGAAGGAGAAGCCCGCTCCGATGCTTCATCCCGGCACCTTGAAACCGGTGGTATCCGATGACCTTGCTCCCGTGTTCTGCATGGGTTGTATCGAACAAGAGTTAGACGAAACCTCACGGGAAATTCCGATACCGGATGCCTTGATGGGCTTTTACCGCTCTTTCCGTCCTGCTCCGCTCATTCGGGCTAACTTTCTCGAAAAGGCACTCGGAACGCCTGCCGAGATTTATTATAAGTTTGAAGGCACTAACACTTCTGGTTCGCATAAACTCAACTCGGCAGCCGCTCAAGCGTTTTATGCAAAGCAGGAAGGAATGACTTCGCTGACAACCGAAACGGGTGCCGGTCAATGGGGTTCAGCCCTTTCAATGGCGTGCGCTTTCTACGACATTAAACTAACTGTGTTCATGGTGAAAGTTAGTTCGCAGCAGAAGCCGTACCGCAAAGCGTTGATGGAGACATACGGTGCGAAAGTTATTGCGTCTCCTTCCGACACAACGGAATCGGGACGCAAGATACTCGCCGACTTTCCCGACACCGGCGGTTCACTCGGCTGCGCTATTTCCGAAGCGATTGAACTTGCCGTCAAGACACCGAATTGCCGTTATGTACTTGGCAGTGTTTTGAATCACGTTCTGCTCCATCAATCGATTATTGGGCAGGAAGTCAAAGCGGCGTTTGACAAGTACGGAGTAAAGCCCGACGTTATCATCGGCTGCGCTGGCGGCGGTTCCAATCTCGGCGGTTTAATTGCTCCGTTCATGGGAGCGAAACTGCGGGGCGAAGCGGATTACCGTTTCATTGCTGTTGAACCGGCTTCGTGTCCTTCTTTTACAAGGGGGAAATACGCTTATGATTTCGGCGATACCGCAAAGACAACGCCGCTTATGAAGATGTGTACGCTTGGCAACGGTTATATGCCGCCGCCGAATCATGCCGGCGGACTGCGGTATCACGGTATGAATTCGACTCTGTCGAAACTGTATAAAGACGGACTTCTTGAAGTGAGAACTGCGGTACAGAATGAAGTGTTCGATGCGGCTGCCCGCTTTGCCAAATCGGAAGGAATACTGCCTGCACCGGAGTCGTCTCACGCAATCAAAGCGGCGATAGATGAAGCGTTGGAATGTAAGAAGACCGGCGAGAAAAAAGTCATTCTTTTCGGCTTGTCGGGAACCGGTTATTTCGATATGTCCGCTTATCAAAGTTATAATCAGGGGACTTTGACCGACCATGTTCCAGCCGACGAGGAGTTGGAAAAAGGTTTCGCCTCATTACCGAACATTGCGAGATAATCAAACATTAAGAGCGGCGGGTGATAACCCGCCGGTTTGCATGACCCGCTATGCACGTCAAATTATTTTCCCCGGCATCGGAGAAAGCGGTCAGGAAAAACTGCGGACGGCAGAAGTTGCCGTTGTCGGTGTCGGTGCGCTGGGAACCGTCTCGGCAAACCTGCTTTGTCGGGCTGGTGTCGGTGTTCTGCGTCTCATTGACCGCGATGTTGTCGAGTTGGTGAATCTCCACCGGCAAGTCCTTTATAATGAAAACGATGCAGCACTAGGTGTTCCGAAAGCCGCTGCCGCTTGCCGATATTTGAGCAAAGTCAATTCGGAAACAACGCTCAAGCCAGTGGTTGCCGAACTTGATTCCGGCAATATCGGAGAATATCTGAACGATGTTGACCTTGTGCTTGACGGAACGGACAACTGGGAAACCCGATTCTTGCTCAACGAATACTGCCGAGAGCGGAATATCCCTTGGATTTACTGTGCCGCTCTGGGTTCCGTTGGAATGACGATGAACATCTTGCCGAAAGATGATGCGCCGTGTTTGCAGTGTTTGACGAAAGACAATGTTATACCGCAGAACGAAACCTGTGTTACAGCCGGTGTTCTTAATACGACAACGAGTTTTATCGCTTCGGTTCAAGCGGCGGAGGCGGTGAAAATCCTGCTCGGCAGTCCGAATGTTAGAACCGGTCTTTTCACGGCTGACTTGTGGAACAACCGATTCAAGACGCTGCGGATTGAAAAAGATGCGGAATGTCCGGTTTGCTCTTGAGTTTTCCGTTGTTTTTCTGTTATAATTAAAAATTATCATATATTAGTGTTTTTTTACTGTTCCCTGTCTTAATGACACACGAATTGATATTAACCTCAGTTGCCAATGGATTAGAGAAAGACAGCCGAGGTTTTTGCGTAGTTGCCTGCGACAATAACATACCGGCATCCCTAGTTAAGCGGTTGAATACTATCAGTTCATACCGTCACCTTTTTCCGCCGGACTCTCTCGAGGCGAAGCATCTGCCGATTGCATATTCTCACTATATTGTTCACGCGCTGGATACAACTTGGTCGGTTCTTTCCCGTGTTGCTCCGCTCGGCTGGGATTTTGAACATAATCCGAATCATTTGGCGCACCACATCGCTTTGACAGAACATGAATACTGTACAGAAGGTCCCGCCTGGCTTCTCGGACTTGCGGGCTTTCACTTGACGGAATGGTACACTCCGCCAGTGCGTTTCACTATCGGTCGTTCTATTCCGTCTTTGCTTGCCCCTGCACCGCTCTCTCGCCGTCAGCGGATTGCCAGAGAACGCCATTGGCTTGACGACGCAAAAATGTCGCCTCGGACTCCGCCGACAGAAACCCGCGAAACACTTGCGAAGAGGCGAAAAGAAAATAATTCGCAAATGCTCATCCAAATGCCGCCGTCCTGTCCGTGTCCGCTTTGGAAGGAAATCACCGGCGATGCTGCTTGGGGCGGTGTACTTGCGGAAACGGTATTAACCGGTCAGCATGCTGCAATTATCTATGAGACCGGGACAAACATCTTGCCGCTCTTTGTCGAAGCACTCTCACTCTTATCCCGCGAGCATCTATGGAGAGCGACTTTCACTACCTTTTACGCCGGTCTGCCGGAACATATCATTTGTCAATGGAAAGGCACCGTTGCCGGCAGCAAAGAAGCGAAGATGTTATCGCAAGACACCGATATTCTGCTCATTGACTTGACGAAACCGCTAGGCACCGCACCGGAAGGATTATACGCCGATTATGCCCGCTACGGCAATGACAATCTGCTGGCGGAACATAAATCCGGCAGTAACTTTATGGAAGGTCCCGATTTCGATACCAAAACATATCATGTCAAAGGTTCGGAAGACGAGGATAAAAATTCCACACCCGCTTACCCTCTACCAAGCAATGCTCCAGAGGAAGCATCGGAGGAAATAAGCGAGACACCGGACGATGATGATCAACTTGAATGGAGAGAAGACGAAGATGTTGCGCCCACGCCGTTTATACGGAAAGAACGCATTCCGGTACCAAAACCGGAAATTATTATTCAGACAGATTCCAAGAAGTCAAAAGGCGTGTTCTCTTCGTTTCTTAACATGAAATCGAATACGCAGTTCTACATTCTTTATGCTGTAACATTTGTGCTTGTCTGTTTTCTATTCGTTTTGGTTTTAGACCGGTATTTTAACTACGGTTTATTATTCAATCAGAAATCGGAGTCCGCAGTAAAGAAATCAGACCACAAAAAATCAACTGGGGAACAGACCACGGCTGAATCAGACAAAGAAAAAAAGGTGAAACAGGGACTCGCCGCAGAGGAAAACAAAAAACGAGAGAGTGAAAAACAAAAGAACGCTCAACGGCAGCAGCACTTAGCACAAATAGAGAAAAAGCGGAACAATGTGGAAAAACTGATTGCAACACAAAAGGCGAAGGTCAATTCCGCTATGGATGATTTCAAGATGCCGCCGTTTTTGCCGCTGATACCGCCGTCTTTGGAACGTGCCTCGCCGGAAGAGGCGAACATTATCCCGCCGGAAACACCGCAGGTCTTTCCCGAATTCGCACCGCTGTATCCCGTCGGGGCGGCATTGAAAATCAGTTTTATTCCGTTGCTGACATTGCCGAAAATAACCATCGTTACGGAAAAGCAGAAATTTTATCTCGAAGATGATAAAGATGAAACAGAAAACATTGCGGCAGATGACGCGCTTGAAGGGACTCCAGAAGAAGAGCGGATACCCGACATCAGCCGGTTTGAATGGCTTGTTTCATCTATCAACGAGGATAACGAACAGAAAACGCCGCTGTTTTTAATTAAGTTGACGGCAGACGGTTTAAGTATAGAATGGCTGCGGGACGGTTTGACTCCGCAGAATTTTTACAACACGCTTTGGACTTCGCTTGCTTTCTTAAAGTGTTCTGTTGACGGCGGTGAAAAGCAAGACATCAGGAAGCAAGTTTCCAGGAAACAAGATGGCGAAGGACCAGAGGAAGAACAAGAGGCAGAAGAACCAGAGCAGGAAGAATACAGTAAGAGCGTTCAGCTTTTCAAGCCGTTTGAAACGGAGCCGGTTTATCTGAACAAAGTATTCGACGGAGGAGATAAAACAGAATTTACGGTATCAACTTCGTTTGCGGAAGAGCCGTGGAAAACGCTTTTTACAGTGTCGAATATGCCGCCGTTTGCACTGGTTCTTGAAACGAAAATGCTGCCGAATCCTGACCCGGCGGACGAAAAGAAAACGGGCATAAAATCATTCAAATTTGATGAAGAAACCTTGCCGTTTCGGTTCTTCGTTGAAATTCGAACCGATGTTGAATCCAAAAAAGGTACGGGTAATAAGGAATTATATTCTCCGATTGATGTGCCGCTGGAAGGCATCGCCGGTCCCGATAAAATTGTGTGGTCAGACCGCTGCAAAGACCGCATTGTGCAACTTCAGGAAGAGGCGGAAGAAAGCAGTAAAACTAGCAAGGAGAACGAAAAAGAACTTGATGCTGTAAAACAGCAAATTCTCAGTGGTGTTTCTAATTTGCCGAAGGAGGCGGCGGCAGAACTTCGGAAGAAACGAAATGAATTACAGCAAAGCATCACTGACTCAAAAACGCGTTCGAGCGAAATTAAAAGTATAGTCGAAAAAATACCGGAGGCGCAGAAACGGATTTTTGCCAATGCGGATTTACGAATCGAGTATTCTTTGATAATGAAAAGAGCGGATGCTGCCGATGGTGATGATTCCTCTGCGCTGGAATTACTGCTTGTCAGAACGGTAATTGATAATACGGATGCGATGAAAGCGGAGACAGATACGGATACGATGAATGAGGAATCGAAAAAGAAACCCGCTTCGACGGAAACAGAAACGGAATCCGAAACCTCGAATATGGAGACGAAAACTGAACTCGGTACAGAACCGCAGAAAACGTCCAAAGACGAGTAGATGGGTGTCGAAAGCAGGATTCACAGAATACCGCTATAAAAATCGCAAACCTTTACAAAACGTCTTTTTTCCGGTAAATTATACCGGGTAGATTATACTACGTTCATTTTCTTTCACCCTCTTACGGAGTACCCTTATGGCGACCATCAAAATTGGTTTAGTCGGATGCGGCGGACGCGGACGCGGTGCCGTTGTCAATGCTTTGAAAAATACCGCAACAAGCGATGTAAAAGTCGTTGCTATTGCCGATGCCTTTTCCCATCAAACAGAAGCGACCGCCGCCCTTTTGCAGAAAAACTTTCCGGATAAAGTTGACCTGCCGCCGGAAAAACAGTTTTCGGGCTTGAACTGCTGCGAACAACTCCTGAAAACAGATGTCGAAGTCGTACTCCTTTGTGAGCCGCCGGGTTTTCGTCCCCGGCATTTCAAAGCCGCTGTCGATGCGGGCAAGACCATATTTATCGAAAAACCCGTCGCCGTCGACGCACCGGGCGTCCGTATCGTATTAGAAGCACACGCCAAAGCCAAAGAGAAAAAACTTATCGTTCTCAACGGACACGAAATGCGTCTCGAAAGGAAGTTCCGGGAACCAATCCAGATGATTCACGACGGTGCTATCGGCGACCTGTCCTTCATTCGGATTTTCTTCACCACTGGCGGACTATGGACGAGACCGCGGAAGGAAAGTCAAACCGAGATGCAATACCAAGTCAACAACTGGTACTATTTCGTTTGGCTCAGCGGCGACCACATTGTGGAGCAGCACGTCCACGACATTGACCTGATGAATTGGTTCATGAAAGATAAGCACCCCATTGAAGCGAATGGAATGGGCGGGCGCGGTGTGCGCATCGGAAAAGATTACGGCGAAATCTTCGACCATCATAGTGTCGAATACATTTTTGATAACGGTGTCCGCGGCTTCAGCAACTGTCGGCAAATCAACGGCTGCTGGAATTCCTACGGGCAGCATGCTCACGGAACAAAGGGATACGTCGATATGGCAGGTTACGGTAACGTCACGATGTACATCAAAGGAAAAGACCCGATAGTTTGGAAACATGACGAGGACTCAAATCAACTCGAGATGAATTGTCTCTTCGATGCTATTGTGAACGGTAAGGAACTATGCAACGCCGATGTTGCTGCCCAGTCAGCGATGACTGCCATTCTTGGCAGAATGGCGACTTACAGCGGACAAATTGTTACGTGGGAAGATGCCGTGAACTCAACGCTGGATACTTTCCCGAAAAATTTGGCGTGGGACGCTGACCCCGGTCCGAAGCCGGATGCTTTCGGCATCTATCCTTGCGCACAGCCGGGCAAAACAAAGGCGTTATAGGTATATGTACGAACTTTCACCGCGGCAGGAAATTCTTCGGGACGACATACGCGGTTTAATCAAAGGCGAAGTCCGCTGCGATGATATATCGCAGCAGATATATTCTACCGATGCCGGTATTCTGCAATGCCGGCCAGCGGCAGTCGTTTATCCGAGATGTATCGAAGACGTATCGTCTATCGTTCAGTTGGCTTCGGAGCGGCGAATACCGGTTCATGCCCGCGGTGCAGGTACCGGCAAGAGCGGTGAATCACTCGGCAGCGGTATTCTTATCGACTTCACGCGGTTCATGAGAAAAATCACGGCGCAAGACGAAGAACACGTCACCGTTCAACCCGGCATCAGCCGGAACCGGCTGAATCACACTCTTTCACGTTCAGAAAAGCGGCGGTACTTTGCTCCGGCAGCGGGTGTAATTCATGCGGCAGCAATCGGCAGTATTCTTGCGAGAAACGGTGCCGGTATGTATTACTTGCGAGACGGTTTTCCGGCGGAACAGGTTCTCGGTTTAACCGTTGTTCTTGCAAATGGAAGTGTGCTGACGCTTGACCGAAATGCGCTGCCGTTTGCACTTAATACCGATGACCGCGACAAAGGACCTCGCCGCATCTTCACGGGCAGCAACGCACCGACAGTTTCCGAATCAAACGCTATTGCCCGAAGATTAGCGTTAGCGCGCGGCATCATCAACGGAGAAGAATACGCTCTTGCGGATAATATCCACATGATACTAACTGCTGACAGCCGAATCTCGAAATATGAAGGATTGCTGCCGAAAGTCAATAGAGCAGGATATTGCACCGAAGGAGTTCTCACCGGCAATGACGGACGTTCTGTCGATTTGATGCCGCTCATTCTGGGAAGCGAAGGAACACTTGCGCTTATCGTTGAAGCAAAGTTGCGGACTGTTCCGCTGCCGAATCGGCAATGTGCCGCCGTCTTGTTTTTCGGGCAACTAGAAGCCGCCGCTCAAGCGGTTGAAATCATCCTGAAATACAAACCGGCGTTATGTGAACTGCTTGACCGCCGCAGATTAAAAATGATGCGGGAAGAATTACCGAAGTATCGGCAGTTCTTACCGGTCGAATCCGAAGCGGCAATACTTCTCGAATTCAACGCCGGAACACTTGACTCGCCGATAAACATAAAAGAGGTTCTGGAACAGCAGGAATCGTTGATAGACGAACTGCAAAATAAAAAGCGTCTTTGCTTTCACTCGGTAAAAATTGATGAACCGGAGATGTTTCCGCTCTTCGACAAACTCATCAATGATTCCGAATTGATACTTTACCGCACGAAGCCGCCGTATCGGAATATACCGCTCTTTGATGATACGGCTGTTGAGCCGCAATATCTTCCGCAATATATCGGTGATATACTCAAAACGGTGCAGCGGTGCGGGACGGTATGTTCGCTGTCGGGACATATCGGACAGGGGCATCTGCGAATCAATCCGTTCATCAATTCTGCGGAAGTGAATTACGCGGATTCACTTCGAAAGTTGTCCGAAGAGGTTTATTCCGTTGTCCGGCGGTATAACGGTACGGTGAGCAGTGAAGGCGCGGCGGGCTTCCTAAAGACGCAGTATTTGCCGAAACAGTTCGGAGAGCATTTTGAAACATTCCGGCAGATAAAAAATCTGTTTGACCCCGACAATATATTGAATCCGGGCAAAGTGATTCCAGACGGAAATGGTTGTACACCGTATGGTTGGACACAGTATCTGCGCAAGGGGAAATGCAAGCCGGAAGTTGTAACTTCCGAAAGTCAGTTGGAGGTACAACTGAAATGGGAACCGGAGCGGTTTTACGATACTGTCTACCGCTGCAACGGCTGCGGCAGTTGTCTGCGGACAGAGCCGGACAGAACGAAGCGGACTTGTCCGGTGTATCGCCGTTTCACTGATGAGGAATCTTCGCCGCGTTCAAAGAATAATGCGCTGCGGGGCATTCTCGACAAGGATATTGACCTGAATTGTCTGACATCTCATCGGGCAAAGGAAGTTGCTGACCGCTGTATTCATTGCGGCATGTGTTTGCTCGAATGTCCGGCACAAACCGATGCGGCGCACACTGCTTTCCGTATGAAAAGTGCTTATAACGCTGCTCATCATTTGCCGATTGACGATTTTCTGATGTCTTACGGCGATATACTCATGAAATATCTCGCGCTTGTCAGTTGTCCCGTGAACTGGGCGTTGAAAAATAAAATGATGCGCTGGCTGTTGGAAAAGACCTTTCATGTACCGCAAAGTCAGGTATTTCCGCCGGTTTCTAAAATTACGTTTTTGAATATGTCGCGGATTCAAACGTGGCTGTCGAAACCAAAAGACGAAATAATTAAAGACGAACCGAAGTTGAAAGTTGCGCTGTTTATTGATACTTATTTCAATTTTTTTGCGCCGCAGTTAGCAGATGCAGCGGTGAAGATTCTTCAGCACAACGACATCGAGGTTTTCGTTCCGCTGCGGCAAAAGAGTTCCGGCTTGCCTGCATTTTTGACGGGAAATTTGGTGCGGGCGGAATATCTTGCGAGATACAATACGCTGCTGCTGTCCGATTTGATTCGGCAGGGTTATCAGCCGGTTACGCTGGATGCGGCATCGGCGGGCTGTATTGCAAACAATTACCGCTATGTTGATGACGGCATCAATACCGCTCTTGTCACTGAAAACATTACCGACTTTTGTACGTTTTTGTATAAACTTCATCAGCAGGGCAAATTGAAGACGGACTTCAAACCGGTATCGGCGGTTGCGGGTTATCACGCGCCGTGCCGTCTTATTGAAATAACGGTTAAGAACATTGATGAACCGGTGCCGACGGAGCAACTGCTGCGGTTGATTCCGCAACTGGATGTCCGCCGTATTGAACAGGGCTGCTGCGGCATGTCCGGCATTTACGGCTTGAAACAGCAGAATCATCGGCACAGTTTGCAGATGGGACTGCCGTTGTTCAAGGCGTTGAAGTCCGAGTATATTAACTTTGGAGTCAGTGATTGCTGTTCTTGTCTTTTACAACTGCAACATGGTGTACCGGAAAAACCGATGTTCCTGCCGATTGAGATTCTCGCCGCGGGGTATGGGATAACGGAATTAGGTTGGTGAATATCCGCTATTGCAAAACATCCCGAAAGGGGTTCATTAAGAAAAAATATAGGTACATCTCCAATACCAAAAAATGTCTGTTATTACGGCAGCAATCATACAGCGGTATGTGTCAGCGAAACCCACAATACAGGAACCCAAATACAGTAAAATATCGAAAATACCTTTGGAACTAAAATTGTCGCAGCAATTTCATATTCGAAGTGAGGTGTTTTTTCACAACTGTTATTTTATTGCGTTATTCAGCAAGCGCAAACGGGGCTATTCGAAGTTTGTGTATCGGTTATCGAAGTTGCAGAAGTTTTATCAGTTAGATGTTCCTGCTGAAGAGAAGGTTTTGTCGGCGATTGAAGCAGACGGGAGCGAGGCGGCGAATGAACGGTCAAAAAAGTGGTTCGCAGAATACTGGAAGCCGCTCTGCGAACACATGTATATCGACCCGTATGCCAGACTGAAGTTCCTCGATTCTATTAGTTTTTTTTGGTACTTTACACAATGAATGGAAAGCAAACAAGAAGGAGGGCGAAACTTATGGCAATCAAGCCGTGGAACTTTGGGACAAACTCGTTGCCGCACCGTGGACGGCGGAAGAGCATCCCGACATTGCCCGCTGGGCTGAACGACGCTCGCCGGTGCTTGACCTCTTCGGCGTTGCTGTACGCAAACCGAATTTTGTTAATTGGAGACCGCGCCCCGAATTCGGCTCCGCATTCATGGTTTTGCTTCCCGATGTCCAAGCAAACCGCGACTTTGCACGTGACTTGAGAGTCCGCGTTACTGAACGTCTCGGCAAGGGCGATGTTGACGGTGCCTGGTACGATGTAATGAGTATGTTCTACCTGTCACGAAAACACTATCTCCATGACCCGATTTACGTCACTAATTTGGTTGGCATTGCAGTAGAAGGTCAAGGTTGGGAAGCCGCAAAAATCATTATGCAAAACGGAAAACCGACCCCGGAACAATTGGAACGGTTTGCCAAAGACCTGGAATCACTGCAGGGCAAACCATCAGTGTTTTCTGAATACGAACATCGCAGCGGCTATACGGCTATGCAACTCATACAAAATGACAGAAATGCTTTTCACGAGGTCTTCGATTACGGTCAAAAAAAGAAATCCATTACCAACTTGGAAACGTTTTTCCTTTATCTATTCGGGGGATTGAATTTCCACAGGTATGTTATACCGAGATATATCACTTCATTGCCCATTGACCGTAATATAGCGGGAAAGCGGATTACCAAACTTCTTCAGACCGAACAGCACAAGTCAGGCTCTTTGGCGTGGAATGTTAGTTCGATAGGAACAAAAAAGCATCTTAAGGACTTTGACCGGCATTTTTGGGAAAAATCGCAGCAACTGAACAGTTGCTGGAGTTTTTGGCGCGTTCCATTGATTCGTACCCGGTCGGAATTGATTGCGGATTACATTGTCTGCCTGCTATATCCTGCCGTATTGTCAGCGCAAAACTCACTTGACCGCGCAAACGCCCAATTAACTCTTCTCCGCATTGCGGTTGCGTTGGAGCGTTATAAGGCGGCGCATGAAAAATATCCGGCGGTACTGGACGACTTGGTTCCGAAGTATTTGGAAGAGATACCGCTCGACCCATTCACTGGACGACTGACACTTGTCTATAAACCGGAGGCGAAGGACGGCAAACCGTTTGTACTTTATTCGCTGGGTGCCAACGGCATTGACGACGGCGGTGATACATCAAAAGACGACCGTAAAAACGATGTGGTTTGGTAGCGCATTCAAAGGTTGAATATGAGGGCGGGAACTAAAGTTCCCGCCTCTTTAGATTTTTTCATTCCGCCCTATAATACAGGGTATTATGAATACTGCAATACCATCGTTTCTATCCGTTTGTGAAACCGCTGCAAGAGCCGCAGGGGAAATTCTTCGTACAAAACTCGGTACAGTTACCGTTAAACATAAACGGAACGTTTTCGATTTACTCACCGAAGCGGACTCCGCAGCGCAGGAATCCATCGAAAACATACTGCTCGGAGCGTTTCCTTCACACTACTTTCTCGGTGAAGAGAAAAGCGTGAACAACATCGTGAAGGAATTGAACGAAGCCGATTATTGCTGGGTCGTTGACCCGCTGGACGGTACAACGAATTATGTCCATACCGTTCCATTGTTCTGTACTTCTATTGCGCTGGTCAAAGGAAATGAAGCAATTTGCGCAGCGGTGTATAATCCGCTTACCGACGAACTCTTCACCGCAGAAAAAGGCGGCGGAACTT
>Ga0123353_10009670_pt1 | contig 13350 bp, 12 predicted proteins | sample TergutLab28metaG_3_FD_92763 | JGI IMG/M metagenome (GOLD analysis project Ga0123353, IMG submission 92763) | Labiotermes labralis P3 segment gut microbial communities from Petit-Saut dam, French Guiana - Lab288 P3 | ecosystem: Host-associated > Arthropoda: Insects > Digestive system > Gut ... | reverse complement strand
TATAAAAAAAGTGATGCCCTCCCAGTACTGATTTTTACAAAACCTGGGAATGTGCTGAAGGATGATGTGTGTGTGTGTGTGTGTGTGTGTGTGTGTATATATATATATATATATATATAGTACCAAATTTTGCGAAAATTGGAAAATAAATGTGGAAAGTACAAATAGAAATACATTTGTTTCATTAAAAAAGGTATGGCTTACACTGTGCCAACTTTCACAAAGCTGACCATTACTTAATAAATTTTTGTGGACATCCCCTATGCCACATGTATTCCAAAACAGACAAAAATACATAGAAAGGAAGTGCAAACTTTCATTTACACCCATAAGTGAAGTGTGGATTACAGTGTACCAAATTTCAATGCTCAGTGGCATTAATTGGAGATCACCTGCACCGAATTTTATCCAGATCAGTGGGAAATGATGGTAAGTGCAAGTATAAAATCACATACGTCCTTATGTACAGTATGACAGTATGAAACTCACATTTGAGCAACAACTTTTTGCCAAGAGCTCCTACACCAAATTTCATGAAAATCTAACAGACCATTTAGTCACTGATACTAGGTCACTGATAGACAGGTGGGTGGTCATGGTTTAATTTTACTACACAAAGAACATCTAAAATTGCTGTACCATACAGAACAACTGGACAACAAAACTTCAGCTTAGAATAGAATAGAACATGGAAGGGCGGGCACTGAGTGATCCATGCACTTCAACCATGATCAATTTTTCATTCAGCTCTTAAACTCACTCATTCAGCAGTCCTGCATCTTGAGCAAAGAGATCTCTGTCAGTAGTATCTTGTTGACAGAGATATCATCAAAGTCACCTGGTTTCAAAAAATGACAACCTAGGTGCCTGTATCTCAATGTAGCCAAAACCTCACAGTCACAAAGAATGTGTGTGGCTGTTTCAGATGCTTGCTTGCATCTATCAAACCCAGGACTATTTACTAGCCCCATTTAAAAAAGGTGTCCTTTTAAATGACAATGTCCTGTTAGCAGCCCTTACCTGGTTTCTACTCAGGTTGAGCAATTCCCCAGCTCTTTCTGCAGAAGATTTTGTAAGAAAGCCCTTAGCTTGCCTTTGCCCATGTATGGACTGCCAGTGCTCCTCAATGTTTCCTACTTGTCCAGTCCCTGATCACTCCCCTGACAACCTTCGCAGACATACCAAGTGCAGGCTCAGATCTTGTTAGTGGATGTGAAGAGCTTGTCTGACCAATTCATCAACTATCTCATTTCCATCAAATCCTATGTGTCCTGGCACCTATACCAATTGGATCTTGTTGTATTCTGTCAGTTTCACCAGGAACTGATGGTAGTCCCAGGCTGATTTGGAATTTATCTAGAAGCTGTCAAGGGCCTTGATGGCTGCCTGACAGTCAGAATGAATATAGATGTTCCTACTTGTGTAGCCTTTTCTATTTTCTCCATTATGCAAACCTTGATGGCATACATTTCGACCTGGTACATTGTGGTGTGAGCCCAAGACAGACTGTGCCCCCTTCTCAAGCCCCATCTGTACACCCCAGCACCAGTGCCTTTCTTAGTCTTGGACCGTCTGTGTACCAGACCAGGCTCCCTTTTTGTCTGGGTTGAACCTGTTCTGCCATTCACATTTGTCAGCGAACTTGTCCATACATGTCTTGTGGTATACATACCTCAGAAGCATAACGTCAGACCCCATTTGGAGGATGGGTTCTGCTCCATATCCTGAGACTTTTTGGTGTGACCGAAGTTAGTGGATTAAGTCTCTACTGCTGGGTACAATTAGTCTGTAGGTCCCCACCTGTGCCTCTACCTTGATCATCACATGAAGAGGAAGAAGCCCCAGAAGGGCTTCCATTGCAGCTGTTGGGGTCATCTTCATCGCCCCTGTTATAGCCAGACAGGCTAATCTCTGTAAATCACTGAGCTCTGTCCTGCTGACATTGTGTCTGACCCTCAGCCTCCAAACCATGGCGCCATAGGTCAATATGTGTCTGATTGCCATGGTGTAGATCCTATGCACCACACTGGGTTTCTGACCCCAGGTTTTAACAAATGTGCCCTTAAAGGTCCAAAAAACCCTATAGGCCTTATTCATCACATTTTTCAGCTGTACCTTCCTCATCAATCCCTTGTCCAGAATAAGTCCAAGGTACCGGACTTCAGTAGTCAGCTGCAATGTGTGTTCAAAGAGTTGGTTCCTTCACGCACCTTAAATGTCTCTTCCGGATGAATGGTGTTATTGCCATCTTTTGTGAACTAATAGAAAGCTGAGCCCTATTATACCACTGTTGTGCCATACTCAAAGCCTCCTGGAGAAGCTTTGAGACGGTGTTTGGGAATTTTCCAGGGATGAGGATAACAGTGTTATCTCCATACCCCAGTGTATAACAGCCATTCTAATTGAGTTCATCCACAACCAGGTTCTACAGCAAAGGTGATAGAATGCCTCCCTGCAGACAGCCCCTAGTCACAGACCCCTCCATAGTTTCTCTGCAAGTGTAATTGTAATTTTCCTGCCACCCAGCATACAGCCAATCTGCCAAGAGATCATGTCTCCAAGCCCACTGATTGATTGATTGATTGATTGATTAGCAAATGGGTTCAAGCCCTGATGGTCCTGATGCACCTGGGCCTTATAAACGGGCCCTTCTCCAAGCCCATGCCATTTGGCAGCCTTTGTTATGATGTAAAATAAGGCGCTAGCAAAGCTCTCTCAATATCTAGGAAAGCTCAAAGTGTAAATTTTCTGTTTTCCGTTGCTTCCTCAACATGTGTGATCACATGATTCAGTGCGGTTTCAGTAGACCTCAAAAACTTCAGCATAAGATGATTAGATGACATAACAGAGCTAAACATGATTTCACGACCATTATCACATTCTGTTAACTATCGCTAAATACGTAGAAAGAAGTTGCAGACACATTAGTACAGTTCTGTGTATGTGAATCAAGAAACTGAAATCAAATACTCAGATGCTTCAGACCTATCCTAGGAAGTCGAAGTCACTTCTTGGGTTACAGACACATTAGTCGCATTTCTATGTATGTTTTGAAGGAAACTGAAATGAAACATCCAGAAGCTTTGGACCTATCCTAGGAAGGTCTTCACTTACTGGGATATGGAGACATTAGCTGCAGTTCTGTGTATGTGAATCAGGAAACTGAAATCAAACACTATTTATTTGAAAGCCACATTTTGTCATGGCACATGTCTTGATAACCTCCTATTAGTATGCTTTAGTAAGATCTAGATTTATATTTTAATAAGATCTAGATTTTCTCTATAAAACATTACTGAATCCTGCTTAATACAGTAAGCCTTCAGAGTATCAATAAAGCCAAGATACTGACCATGCCATGAAGGCAATAAGGGGGTGCAAATGTACAGTTCCACTGACTCTTGATCTCAGCATTAGCTATATGTGAGTGGTCTACTACCCCAGCCTCCCTATCCTTGGGAAAGAACCCCAGTACCCACTGAACAGGAGGCTAGGTGACCCCCAGAGCTGGACTGAACGTTTTTGAGAAGAAAAAAATCTTGTCACTTCCGGGATTCGAATCCCAGATCATCCAGTCCATAGCCTAGTCATTATACCAACTGAGCTACCCTAAAAACAGAAATACTGTGAACCTCACCTTCTTTTATCTTCCCATATTTTTACTCTCCAATCTGCACTGCATGAAATGAATATATCAGGATAGAACTTATTGTAATCCACTTTATACACAGGCATGTGATGTGCTTCATATGTAGTGAGGTAAAGGGAGGCATAGGCTGTGCTGCATTTGTAAATATTGCCTTCCTCTGTGCCAACCAAGAAGATAAGGCAGTCAGTGGGATGGAACGTAATGGTTGTTCCACATCCTGTAAAATAAATCAGAAACACTTGTTTCTGTTTGTATACACTGTTTTGATGTATTGACCTGTTCCTGTTTTGATACCTTAATAATGTGAACCAATATTCCATTCACTCCTATGCCTGTTGTCTGTCAATAAATGCATTAAATTTTTATTGATTGTTACTTCTGTAAAAATGCAGTAAGTCATCTCAGTTTATATGGCTAGTTGCACATAACTAAGGTCTTACCACAGTGACAGTTATTAAAATCAAAATGTAATAAGATTTCCATTTTTGTGCTTCTATCAATTATTGTATCATAGATACAAGTAAGTACAGTCTCTTTGGTATAAAACTCTAGTACATCCCATCACACATGCAACACGCTGAAACTACATTCACAAAATATAGAAATTAAAGTGAATACAATCAAAATGTCAGGTTCCATCTTTAGTCTTGAAAGGACAAAGGTACAATTTTCTAAAAGTAAATGTATTTTATTAATCAGTGGTTTATGAAATGTGTATTTTTTTAAAGTAAAACATCCTTGTTGTGTTGAATATAAGCTAAAATATAATATAAAATATTTATAATATAGTCATACACAAAACTTTGTGTACGACTATATTATATATTTTATATTATATTTTAGCTTATGAAATGTGTATCCAGTACATCCATTTATTTTATGCATTCCCTTACTTTAAGTTTGATATAGTATCAAATAATATTCTTCATGAAAAGATGATCTAATGAACTCAACATTAAGTAATTACATTACATTAAATCTATAACATATCAAAAGAACCACAATTACAACACAGTGTGAAAATACCACGAACATGACAAACCTGTCAGTTGAATTGAAGTTCCATCAGGGCCAGGTATGGGATCAGAAGAAAGAGATAACGTAATAATTAATGTGTGTGAAAGGTCATGTTGTGTAAGTACCCAGTTGCATACATTGCCATCTGTAGACACAGAGAAGAAGTTCACCTCACCATCAGGCATGTCAAGTCCCCATCGCACCTGGATAATAAATGTGTATCATCAGCTTAACTCTAAATGGGATGGTTAGCTGTTCAAGGCTAAGACTTAAGTTGCTCTGTTCAGTGGGTTTATACCTGAAAATCTGTTTGTGTCGCTGTCACTCTGACCCTACGGTGGTGAATACAGTACATATGCAAATGGTTCACAAGTTCTCACTTATGTGAGCTCCCCCCTGCCACAAACTTCTCACTGTTCCTGCTGCCTCTTCTTGGCAATCGTTTTTTTCGCTCAAATGTGCACATACTGATCCTGATGATCCACTGATTCCAGCATCAAAGAATTTACTTTTTTAGTATAGAAAAAACATTTGTTTGTGTTACGTTCATATTGATGACAAGGATGTTGCATAATGTTTGTGCAATATCCATGAAGCATGAATAATGTGACTATTGTGCATACAGACAGCAGTGGCTAAGAATAAAGTTTTAATACAGTAACTGATCATTAGTGTTATTTTCTGCATACTTACTTACCATTCTGTTTTATTACGGTGAAAAGAAGGGGAGTCACATAATATGTATGCAAGGCATGAGAAAGTATGTATACATGATTTTGTTCTGAAAACTTCAAGGAAGAGGCATATTTGTGTATGTTGAGAGGATAATATTAAAAAGGATCTTGCAGAATGATGATGTAAACTGGAATAAAGTGGCCCAGAATAAGCACTGGGATATTATGCGAATATGCAATAAAATGCTTATATTCATATAATGTGAAAAAAAATTCTGTCTTTTGAATAAGAATTTGAACCTTGTCCATAAACTCTAACACAATCCGATCAGTCTTTTCTACTGCATATTCTGGAAAGATTTTGAAGTAAATGTCTAAGTATGGTTCACCGTTCTCTATTAGGTTCAAGGTAGGAAGCAGGAAACAGAAAGGACACAATGAGAAAACAGAAATCTGTTTTAATATTACCTGCCAAACAGTACCACAGTGTTTATTGGTCACTGAGTTGCTCTCATATTGTGGTACCTTCTCTGGTGACTGCACATTATAAACAGCTACATTTCCATCATATTTCCCAATGCAAATGAGAAAGGGATGTATTGGATGGATATCCACACACATCACTCCAGTTTCAGTGATGCAGACATATTCTGGAAATGAGGGATTCTTCAGTGTGAACAGGCACATTGCACCCTCAGGTTGAGGCTTCATGAAGTCAACTGTGAATTATCAACAATTATGAGTGTATGATGATGAAAGCAAACATTAAGAATAAAGTATATTGCTTATGAGGCTTTTACTTCCAATGGCATGAAACACATGAAATAGAACTGTAAGTCTGCTTTCCCACACAGGGCTGTTAACATTTCTTTTCTATAAAAAAAAAAAATGGTTAAAGAAATTTATGGCTTCTCATTTAGACATGAGTTGTAAATTTTGCTATAATAACAATAGTTTTTGGCTAATCATTGGACTGTATAGTCTGAGCTACTGACAGTGTTCTTAAATAAAGGAATCATTAGATTATCACTGCCTTGCGCCACAATGTCTTGCCTCCTAATCACTCTAGCGTGTCCAGAAGATTGTTAAAAGCTTTAGTTCTTTTGTTTCATCACAGTGATGTGAATACTGTGACAGTAGAAATGGGTAATGTAGGATTAGGTGTCATAAGTGTTTAAGATGGACAAGCACTGAAAAGAAAGATGCAAAAAATTGTTCTCAACATGTCTAAAACTACAAACAACTTCATAAATATACATAATCATAACGAAATTTTAAGCACTTCATTTACATGGATCAGACATCTCCATGATAAATTGTGTAGATAAATTTCCTCCCAGAAGTATTTCCACTTACATTGTCAGAGTGGGGAGACATGAAAGTTGCAAAAAATGCAACATCTATTACAGTACAAACACTCAAGCCAGACAGCTCAAAGGACAGGAACAAAAATAAGGGAAAAACCATAGTCATCCATTCTTGAGGACAGTGGCAACTTGTTACAGGAAACTTAACACTTTGACCTTCTGCAGAGTAAAGGAAAATTTAAAATAAATATTGTTATAAACACTCTGATGCCATGAACGTAATTTTGATATCACTGTATATATTTCACATGGGTAGCAGATGATATGCACCAGACCTCTATGTAGTCGCCATTGACATTTAAACACAGTCTTCCGTGGCACCAAGGCATTTATGAAATCAGTGTCAACTGGCTGTAGCGGAAAGGTGACAGGTTGCTTCACATCTGCTTCTGTTTCAAATCACTTACCTACCAGGGGGCCCAAAGAGGTGGGAAAATACTTGGCCACACACTGACAATTCAGTCTTGTGACTGGATATGACACTATGACTAGAAGTTCATGAACCACGGTCCTTTCAGGCTTAATATCATGTCCAATACACTATGACACAATTTTTCATACATTCATACTTCCTTATCAGTATCTCTGTCTCTGAGTTATGTAAATTCGCATAAAATTTGGCACATATATTAAGTAGAACAAACACAAGTGAACAGAAATATTCACATATAAAACAAAATGAATCCAATTCCATTCACAAATCAATGATGTGCACTTACATAATTCAAACTGACATTTCAAAAGTTTAAATTAATGTTAATTCTGTTACAGAGCATTGGCAGGCCTACATTTCACCTAACTAGGTGACTGTATGTCATTTTCATTGTAATGTTAAGCTGTGTGTTGTTATGTTGGTTACAGTTGAAACATCTGAATGCTCTATCACTTGCAGCATCCTGCAATTTGGCCCACCTGCCTAAAAGTTTGATGTTAATGACAACATATTTATTTTACAGAATCGGTCTTGTCATTTAATTGGCAGACCTTTAATCCTATTTATCAACTTCAACAGCTGACATTCACCATCACTATTATATTCAATGGTACAAAAGATATGGAGTTGTGAAATTAAACTAAATAAACTAAGAAACAGCATATTTATCTCCTTTTCATAAAATATGGTATATTATCCCACAGTGAAATGTGTCACACAAGGAAGATTTTGTATAATGCCAGTGCATCACAGCTGCTAACATGAAGCATTCCCTCTTGTGATAGGCTGTATGCTGTTATTAACGACATAATAGACTTACAGAAGCCAAAAGACACTGCAAACAGGTCATAGTAACATGGACTCCAAACCAGGGCCGTCACATTATTCTTCTTTGTCTTCTCATACACAAACTTCCAAAGAGGTAACAATGTTCCTTCCTCCTCTCGGTACTCATCTGATGGATCTTCCCAGTATCTGTAGTCTGTCAGAGTATTTAATAATATCAGATAAAGTTATGTAAATGAATCAGTTGACTGAAAAAAGCAAATTTACCAGAGAAGAAGCCCCTAGAAATTTCCTTTAGTTGCATTACAATTCATCCACACTATAATCTCAGCAAGAACAAGGTGCAAGCAAAATACTTGTACAATGTTTCCTAAACAATTCTGAACACAGAACTCCTACAATACCACAAGAAACTGTGGATTTTAAAAGCATGTAAATAGAATATGTGTTGTTTTGTGTTGTATGTCTCACTTGTGAGCTTGAAACAAACAACAGTCAAGTTCTTGCAGTTACTTGCAGCTAATTACTGATTTAATATTGTGTTTTCACTCACAGAATGTGTTGTTATTAATTGCCTATATACAATTTCAATATATGTACAATTAATACAAATAAAACAAAAACATTAAGAGTTTTAATATTTGGAAGTGGGGGAGGGGGAGCAGTTATGTAGCTTGCCCCAGGTGCATAACATACCACTGGGTCAAGACCTACAGACTCTTGTAGAGAATTATTTAAAAAATAAAATAAAATAAAGATTTTATCATTTCAATCGCATATATATATATATTCATTCTTATGCTTTGTAGTAAACAATACAGTTCAGTGTAAGCTAAATTCTGAGATTCATAGTATCAACACCAGGCAAAAATGCAACCATTATCTAACTTAGCAACATATCAAAAAGGGACCTACTATTTTGGCATCAAAATTCTTAATAGTCTGCCTTCCAACATAAAAACACTGTCTCACATTGTTAAACAACCGAGACTGGCCTTAAGTGATTTTCTTTATGTAAAGTCATTTTATACTCCGAATGAGTATTTTAATAGTACTAAGGTCTAGGATTTGGTTTTGCTTTATAAGTGACCACTGTTCTACAATGTTTATGTTTTATATTTTTACTTTAATTTGTTGTTAACAGGCTGCAATTGTATTAGCATATTTCTTTTACCATGATGGAGGGTTTTGGTTTGGTAGATATGTTGTGTTTCATTGTTTTGTTACAATTCGTTGTTCCATGTATTATGATATTATTGTATTGATTTTAAGTTGATTATATACATTCCTCATATTGTATTTGTGTCTTCTTTGACAGTGTGACATATGCTTTGATGTGGCAAATATATTGTGTATTTCTGTATTATTTGGTGACTGATTGATTGATTGAAATACCACACCAATATTTTAACTCCTTCTGGATATGCTACTACATAAATCTCTATGCTGAGTAAATATAAGAAAACTGAAGAGCATCTTGCCCACATTTTACATGACTTACCTTGTGCAATTTCATCAAATGTGTTTTGATTTATCATTCTTTCAAGGGTTTTCATTGCCAGTAGAGTCCGATTGGTGATGTCTGATGTTGTTTCAAGATCCTTTCTTTTGATCTCAAGCTTCTGAGTAGAAACAACTTTATCTTTCTTGTCTTTTTCTTTCTCCCTCTGCTGTGCTTCAAAGTCTTGCTGGTATGCATCATATATTATCCACTGCATGACCTGTTCTGAGAAATTAGCTCGTGGGGGAGGGTTGGTCTGTGTTTCTAGATTCTGAAAAAGGATGAATCTCATGCATCTCAAAAGTACAGTGCAGAAGTGCAATCCAGTTTAAGACACAGCTATTTTCAAATGCTTTCTTTGCAAATTTGAATGCATCATCAGCAGGGATGTTCATCTACTGTGGATACAAAACTACTACTACATACATAAGCATATTAGTGGAAAACTAGTCACACCTCTCATATCACACTACACCATCAGAAATTATGTTTCTTTGTACTTTGTTAAATATTCAACATACCAAAAAGAGATTTTTTGATGCAGAAAGCAGCTCTCAATATATGTAATATTTTTATACAAGTTTAAAAAAAAAAATAACACACACACACACACAAGAACAAAAACTTTTGGGCAATACATAGGGTCAATAATTTTACAATTATTGACTGTACACATTAGTCACTGTCAAAATTTGAAATGAGTCTTTGTCTCTAATTTCATTCATCGGTTTTATGAGCACTGTTCACTAGTAAATCAAAGCTATCCAGTTCAAAAATGGCAAAGAAAAGAGTTCTATAATATCAATAGTAGTAACTGCAATAATTTATTTTTTTATCAGAAACAAACAAATAGTGTGGCCAATGAGGCATGCAACATTGCAAAACATGCTTTTAAAAAATACGTATGCATATTCTGATTTGAAACACTCACTCATATTTATGACACAAACTCATGCTGTAACTGACCTACATGTGACCTAAATGGAACTTACCCTGCAAGGATTATTATATGTAAGTGCTGCTCGCTCACAGAAGTTGAATTGGTTTGTAAGCTTCTTTGAACCTCCTTTTACACAGTGAATCGACTCTTCAGGAGCTGTCTTTGTTGGCACTGCTGGTACTTCTTCTGTTTCCTCTTCACCTTCACCTTCTTCTTCTGCTCCTCCTTTTCCCTCAGTTTGTTTACCTTCTCCTTCTTTTACAACCTGTTTTTCATCAACTTTTCCCTCGTCCTCTTCTTCAGTTTTATCTTTTTCTGCCTCTGCATCTTCTTCTGTAATTGTTTCATTCATTTCCACACACTGTGCTTTTTCACCTTCATCTGCATTTTTGAAAAAAATTAACTCTCAGCACCACACATCCCCAACCTAGACACATAGACATACATAGTGATTTCGTGCGAGTTTACCAGGCAGCTATGCAGCAGATATTCTGTGTTCAAAATGATTCATGATAATCAAAACTTATATTTCATAAAACTGTGCCTATTGTGGCTTTTTATTATATACATCAACAGGATATATAAACAAGGTGTTCCAAGTGTAACACATAAAGCATTCATTTCTATTTAGACTTCTACTCCTACAAAACATTCACTCTTATTATCTTATTTGGGTCATATAAATTTACAGTTCAACAATCAAATAAGTTTAGTTCACTGGGTAGTGTGCTGGATTCATGTCAACATGGTCATTAAGGTCACATTCAATTAAAGTCACATTTGTGCAGATTATTACTGATGTTTACATTTCAGATCTATCAGAACTTACTATTACTTAACACATATTTTGGGTATGTTAAATTTGCCAGATATAACCTCAAATTTTGCATCATCAGCAGCAGCAGCAGCAGCAGCAGCACCACCACCACCACCATCACAACCACCACCACCACCATCAACATCAACATGTTTGTAACTTACATTCAACATTCCAAAATGAATTTGAAGGTATGTTTATTGATGATATACACCCGCACTGAATTTCACATGCCTACCTCTAATGATTCATTTGTGACTTCCATCAAATGAAAATCCATATACAGATTTCATGCAGCCACCACTTGTTGTTTCACTTTCTATTAAATAAATGGCCAAAACACAATGACATCTTCTTTTTTAAGCTTTATTATATAATCTCAAATGTCACTTCCACCATACATGTTTGTAAACCACATGTTACTACTACCTACTATAAAAAGCCTAGAACACAACAAAATCAAGATGGCCTCTGATGGTATAGGTAAACACCCAACTACCAAATTTTGTGAATATCAGTCAGTTTCTTCAACAGCTTAAAGGGGCATGTGTACACACAAACACACACACACACACACATAAAATAAAGGCAAGTAGACTACAAACATGCATATAAAATTTACCCAATCCATAACGAAGACAACAAAATAAATATTTAAACAAAAACATAACAAAATTATACAAATCAAAACCAAGCTAAGCTGTCAGAGACTCCACACTCTTTAAAAATAGTACATCGTCCAAGAGTGGAATAAGACCTATTTCTTACCTCACAAGATGACAGGATGCTTATATAAAGTGTTAGTCCCCACCTCTGTTTCATTATTACTTCTCTACAATCACTGAAATTACTGCCACCAATTCTACTGCCAAAATCACAAACATTACTCCCTTCTTTCCTTTCTGATACCACTGCTACTGCTGCTGCTACAATACTACTACTCCTCTTACTCCTAATCCTGCTCCTGCTCCTGCACCTGTTCCCCCCTTCCTCCTCCTTCTGCTGCTGCTGCCACTGCTCCCGCTACTTAAATTTCTACTGCAACAGAGCATACCTTTAATTTTTCTCCTCAGCACAGCAGCTTAACTCTATATCCACCAGGAATTTTTTTATGGACCACAAAATCTTTCAAGATCAAGGCAATATGCTCCTTCAAAATGTCAGGAACCACTTATCTAGTGACACTGTATCACATCCCAGAAGAATGAAAGCCTCAATTACAGCACCGCAAAAACCTCAAAATATGTTATTTGGATTCCTTTTGCCCCATCTCTTCAGCTTACCTTATTCCACAGAACAGTGTCAAACTACTGACTTCCAAATACTCAGCAGGACTCACACCTTCTGAATATATTTCTTAATGCACAACAGAGCTCTTTGCTTGAAATACTGGCAATTTCTCTTTGTAAATGACCTTACAATTCTTCCAATTACAGTTAATTTTCCTTACACTCACTGTTCTTAAGCTATTTCCCTGCATAATTGTGTTACGATTAATTTAATATAATGACCAGAAACTGTTTCTTCAAAAAAAAATCATAAAATTTTGTGTGAAATCACTGAAGTTCTTCTCCTGTAAAGAAAAGTATGGGAATTATTGTAACACTAACATATTATTTTGGTTTTTTACATTGCTACTTAACATAAATCTCACATCATCCAAGAAAAATACACATTTTCATATTTTATTTTTGTGCAGAATTACAGCCATAATTTTATTGGCCATTTTTCCACTACTCTATATATTACCTCATCATATGACACTGCTGACATGCAATGTTTTTAGAGAACTTTTGGCAGAACTTCCTATGACACATATGTCCTCCATAGAAGTACCACACATGCACACCCTATGCTCAACAGAACATACTTCCAACACACAGGTACTTGCTTTATATGATACACAACAACTGGACAAGAGTATTGTGTTACAGTGCAGATAATAAGATGATTTGACACTTGGCAGACACATGCATTGCATTACCAAACAGATACAAACATATAGAGGAAGAACAGATGAAAGGCACACTGCACAACAACAACAACAACAACAACGATGACGATGACAACAACAACAACAACAACAAGTGGTGGTGGTGGTGGTGGTGGTGGTGGTGATGATGATATGCCTAATTCTCATTACCCTCAAGTTATTGCCATGCCTAC
>Ga0123353_10009668_pt1 | contig 13351 bp, 5 predicted proteins | sample TergutLab28metaG_3_FD_92763 | JGI IMG/M metagenome (GOLD analysis project Ga0123353, IMG submission 92763) | Labiotermes labralis P3 segment gut microbial communities from Petit-Saut dam, French Guiana - Lab288 P3 | ecosystem: Host-associated > Arthropoda: Insects > Digestive system > Gut ... | reverse complement strand
TTGATGTTGCCGGTGATCGTCGGATCTCCTCCGAGAACAACTGACGAACTTGTACCCGTACTTACTATCGCATTCGTGCCGCCGCCGGAACCGATCGTTCCGCCGTTTATGTTTATTGTTCCGTTGCCTGTGTTGTTTATCGCCGTACCGTTGGTACTGCTTACCGTACCGCTGTTGACCGTTATGATTCCTGTACCGCTGTTGGTTATTGCGAAATTGGCGGCAGAGTTCGTCTGCTGTATTGTACCGCCCGCTATTGTCACCGTTCCCGTACCGTCATTGCGGACTACACTTACTCCCGTGTTGGCACCGGTACCGGTGATGCTCGCCTGGATGTTCACCGAGACGCTGCCCGACACCAATATTACGGCACCGGATGCCGAGGTGTGCGTTGACGATAATGTACCTTTCAGTGTGACAAGACCCCATGTGCCGCCTGTGTTGTTTAAAGCAATGCTTGATGTCGTTATGTTCATCGGTGAACCGCTGAACGTTATGCCGCAGTTATTACTGCCTGCGTTTGTCCTTATCGCATCGATTGCATTCTGTATCGTAACATTGGTGCCGCCGGATATGCTTACGGTACCGTTATGCAACTGTTTCGTTACCGTGGCACTTGTTCCGCTTCCCGTTACAGTGTATTCATACTGTGTCCATATGAGATACAGCGTGATATTGCTGAAGACCTGCGTACCTGATGCTCCGAAGAAGAACTGTGTATACACGAAGTTCGGTGATGAACCGGTACGTGTGTACCAGTTGCCGTCATGGCTCCAGTCCGGCATTGTCCACGTTGTCGGAGGCGGTGCTGGTATAGTGCCGCCGCTCGCAACTGTCACACTTGCGGGTGTTGTGCCGGAACCTCCGTTGAGATTGAATGTCACCGTGTGATAGACTATCTGCGCCGCCACGACGATGTTGGAACCGCTCGTTGTTGTATTCCAGCCTGAGTTCGTAAGCGAAAATCTGCTGAAGAATGATGAACCGCCGGTCACCACCACCTGACCCGCGGATACCGTACCCGACAGCGTCACATTGTACGTTTTACCGGTCGCAGGTGAGAATGATTGAGTACTCAGCCTTCCGGGTGCGACATTTATGTTGCCGGTGATCGTCGGATCTCCTCCGAGAACAACTGACGAGCTTGCACCGGTGCTTACTATCGCATTCGTACCGCCGGTGATTGTCCCGCCTAAGATGTTGACGGTTCCGCTGCCTGTGTTGTTTATCGCCGTACCGTTGGTACTGCTTACCGTACCGCTGTTGACCATTATGATTCCGGTGCTTGTGTTGGTTATGGCGAAATTAGCAGCGGTGCTCGTCTGCTGTATCGTACCGCCTGCTATTGTCACTATTCCGGTACCTTCGTTACGGATCACACTGACTCCGGTGTTGGTACCGGTGCCGGTGATGCTCGCTTGAATGTTAACCGACACATTGCCTGATATAAATATCACACCGCTGTTGGCAGTATTGTGTGATGAACTTAGTGTGCCTCTGAGTATGATGCCGCCCCACGTACCGCCTGTGTTGTTTAAAGCAATGCTTGATGTCGTTATGCTCATCGTTGAGCCGCTTCCAAATGTTATACCGCATACGTTGCCGCCCGCGTCCGTCCTTATCGCATTGATCGCATTCTGTACCGAAACACCGCTTGTCAGGCTCATGGTACCGTTATGTAACATCTTCGTTACCGTAGCGCTTGTTCCGCTTCCCGTTACAGTATATTCATATTGCGTCCATGTGAGATATAGTGTTGTGTCGGCCGTTACCGGCATAGATCCGAATATAAACTGCGTGTAAACGAAATTCGGTGATGAACCGGTGCGGGTGTACCAATTGCCGTCATGGCTCCAGCCCGACATTGTCCATGTCCCCGGAGTCGGGGCCGATATAGTGCCGCCGCTCGCAACTGTCACACTTGCGGGTGCCGTACCCGTGCCGCCGTTGAGATTGAATGTTACCGTGTGTATGGGTGCCGTCACCAGGTTAGAACCGCTTACTACGACTGCCCAGCTCGCATTCGTAAGTAAGAATCTACTTTGAAATGATGACCCGTTGGTAACCACCACCTGACCTGCGGATACCGTACCCGACAGCGTCACATTGTACGTTTTACCGGTCGCGGGTGAGAATGATTGAGTGTTCAGCCTTCCCGGTGCGACGTTGATGTTGCCCGAGATCGTCGGATCTCCTTCGAGGACGACCGATGAGCTTGCACCGGTGCTTACTATCGCATTCGTGCCGCCGGTGATTGTCCCGCCTAAGATGTTGACGGTTCCGTTGCCTGTATTGTTTATCGCCGTACCGTTGGTACTGCTTACCGTACTGCCGCTGTTGACCGTTATGATTCCGGTGCTTGTGTTGGTTATGGCGAAGTTGGCGGCGGTGCTCGTCTGCTGTATCGTACCGCCTGCTATTGTCACCCATCCGGTACCTTCGTTACGGATCACACTGACTCCGGTGTTGGTACCGGTGCCGGTGATGCTCGCCTGGATGTTCACCGAGACGTTACCCGACACCGTAATGACGGCACCGGTAGTCGAACTGACCGATGATGTAAGTGTGCCTTTCAGTGTGACAAGGCCCCATGTGCCGCCTGTGTTGTTCAATGCGATGCTTGATGTCGTTATGCTCATCGGTGAGCCGCTGAACGTTATGCCGCAGTTTTTACCGCCCGTGTCCGTCCTTATCGCATTGATCGCATTTTGTATCGTAACATTGGTGCCACCGGATATGCTGACAGTGCCGTTCTGCAACTGTTTCGTTACCGTGGCACTTGTTCCGCTTCCCGTTACGGTGTATTCAAACTGTGTCCATGTGAGATACAGTGTGATATTTGCCGTGACCGGTGTGGATCCGAAGATGAACTGCGTGTACACGAAGCTCGGCGATGAACCGGTACGGGTGTACCAGTTGCCGTCATGGCTCCAGCCCGACATTGTCCATGTCCCCGGAGTCGGGGCCGATATAGTGCCGCCGCTCGCAACTGTCACGCTTCCGGGCGTTGTGCCGGAACCTCCGTTGAGATTGAATGTCACTGTGTAATTGACCACCTGCGCTGCCACGACTATGTTGGAGCCGCTCGTTGTTGTATTCCAACCCGAGTTCGTAAGCGAGAATCTGCTTAAAAATGATGAACCTCCGGTCACCACCACCTGATTCGCGGTCACTGTATTCAACAGCGTCACATTGTACGTCTTACCTGTTGTAGGTGCAAACGCATTCGTACCGGACGTTATAACGCTCAGGTATCCGGATACGACGCTGATGTTACCTGTGATCGTCGGATTCCCTCCGAGGACGACCGATGCGCCGTTGCTGACTATCGCATTCGTACCGCCGGTGATCGTTCCGCCGAATATATTGATTGTTCCAGTAGTCACTGTGTATATCGCCGTACCGTTGGTACTGCTTACCGTACCTCCATTGACCGTTATCACTCCGGAACTCGCGTTCGTTATCGCGTAATTGGCGGCACTGTTCGTTTGCTGAATTGTGCCGCTGACTATGGTCACCGTTCCCGTGCCGTCATTGCGGACGACACTTACTCCCGTGTTGGCACCGGTACCGGTTATATTTGCCTGAATTATGATGTTTATGTTACCGGAGACTGTTATGACGCCGCCGACGGAAGTGCTAGTTGATGATGTAAGTGAACCTGTGAGCGTGACGGTACCCCATGTAATTGTAGAGTTGGTGAAAGATATGCCATTTCCTGCTGTGTCCAGCGTTCCGCCGCTACCGAATGCGATCGTACAGTTGTTGCCTCCGGCATCCGTCCTTATGGCATTGACCACATTCGCTATGGTTGTGTTACTGGCACCGCTCACTGTGTAAGTGGTCGAATTGCTGTTGGTTCCGGTCGCGGTGAACGAATTTCCGGAACCGGTGATCACATATTGGTAAATTGGACCTGCCACGGTGACGTTGAAATTCTTTGAGAAAGTGCTGCCGGCCGGTGAACCCGGAGTTGACCTGTCCGTGAAATTACCCATCCCGAGCTGGCCGCTCGCATTGGATCCCGACGAGGAGGGGTTGCCTCCGTTGCCTATTGTGACCGCATGATTGCCTCCGGTCGACGGAACAACGGATCCCGTGAATCCCGACACTACGACCGCTCTTACGCCGCCCGTGGTGCCGAGTCCGAGCTGACCGTGTGAGTTGGAACCCCATGCGTACGTTACGTTCATATGGGTTAAGAATGACTGATTGCCTCCGGCGGACAGTTGAGTTTCTTGATCTGCACCATACTGATCACTCTCAATTAGTAAGGAAGGAGTGGTACTGTTGCCGCCCGTGGTGCCCTTACCGAGTTGACCGTGTGAGTTGGAACCCCATACATATATCTCAGGAGTGTAAAACCCTCCGAACATCGATCCGCCGGATGCCACCGTGTGATTGCTTCCGGCCGATACATACAACCACGTATCTCCGGAAGGATTGTTTATACTGGTGGGAGTAAGTCTGTTCGTAAGTGTACCGTTGCCGACCTGACCGTTGCTGTTGAGTCCCCATGTGTACAGTTGTGCATTGGCAATGCATGTCGAGTGATTGCTTCCGGCCGATATAACCCCTGCATACAACCCTAACGAAACGGGTTGATTTCTGTTCGTGGTAGTATTGTCACCGACTTGACCGTATTGGTTGTTACCCCATGCGTTCAGAACGCCGGCACGTACGGCAAGCGTGTGATTGCCTCCTGCGGATATGTCTGACCAATTGGTCGCCGTTCCTATTTGGACCGGTTGAGTTCTGTTTGTATTCGTATTGTCACCCAGCTGACCGCTGCTGTTAAGTCCCCACGCCCATAGAGTGCCGTTGGTTCTGAGTGCGACCGTGTGATCGCCCCCTGCGGATACCATCGACCAGTTGGTAGCCGTTCCCACTCTGACGGGAGTGTCTCTGTTAGTGGTGGTGCCGTCACCTAGCTGACCGTATTGGTTGTTACCCCATGCCCACAAGGTGCCGTCCGACCTGACCGCGACCGTGTGGTTATCGCCTGCCGATATCTGCGTGAAACTGTAATTCTGAGTTGCCGTTGCTCTGAGTGTTGCTGTTCCGGATCCCGTGGTGTTAAGCGCATTACCTGATATCGTTGCGCCCGTAGTACCTGCGCTCACTACGCTCCACGACATCACCGCACTTGATGCGTTGGACGGTACGAACGTACCTGTGAGAGTAAGCGGCACCTTCGCCGTCGCTGCCGTCGGCAGATTTGTTATATCCGTTACGGGGATCACGTTGCCCAGCGGGTCGAAATCGTCTTCCCGTTCCGCATCATTACCTGAGAAAATCGTCGCTGATGCCGTCAGCAGTATCATGACGGCGAATGCCGGCAGTAACGCCGCCCGTATGGCGCCGGAAAAAGGAGGACCTTTCTTTCCCATCTTATTTCCTTCTCTTCTTCCCGCTCTTACCTCTTTTTTCTTCTCCGCCTTTGTGCTCTTTCTTTCATAGCCCGACGTAACCGTGAATGAGATGCTCGGATCCGCTCTTTCCCTTTTCATCTGTAACCCTTCCCTTTTGAATCGGGCTTATCTGCCTGTCCGGATTGTATCTTCGTGCGGTTGCGTTCGCGGAGCCTCGTGCTGTGTGCATAGCATCCGCTGAACATGTGCTTTGAATGCGCACATCCGTGAGATTTCGGACCTGAATCCGAACAGCGGAACGGCGAGGATCGTCTGTCCGGATTCTGTCTTCCGTAACAGCGTTCTCCCTGCCTCCGTCGGTCCGTCTCAGATTCGGTTACCCGGCGGCAGTTTTGCCTGTATGCTCGCTGTTAACGAGTCTAAGTATATAATAGTTATACATAGTATATCAATTAACACATATTATATCTAGTAGCAAACATGATATTTTAGATTAAAATAAACGCACATTTGCCTATCTGTGTTATCAATACCATTAACAGGAATTGAAATATCGGTATCACGGCATCGATTCTGCATACATTTCGGGCAATGCCGCAAACTGATTGCGCGAATGTCATACACCGTTGCATCGTCGGCCCGCAAACGGTAACGAGGTCTGCGGTTGTTCTTCGCCGTCGGCCGTTTCTTTTCCGTAAACGAAGAGATAACGGACTGAACACGGAACGGCATCAGCTCTCCGTGGCCGCAATAATTCTCCGAAAAAGGCGTCCGCTTCGTTGCTCATGCAGAAAACAATGGGATATTATTGCACCCGAATGCCCCTTTGACCGTTTATCTGACCGATTAAAACGATAAAGGAGGCTTAAAGGCTTCACTCGGTTATATCTTCGCATGATGTGAGTTGAGCGGGAGGAGTGGTCTTCTGCTCTCCGAGAACGCACCGTGCGAGTTTTCCGGCAGTACGCTCATGCTTCGGATAACCGTGTTCTTCACGGCGGTTTCGGCGGTAATTTTCATCAGCTTTGGGTCTTTCTGCGGTTTGGTTCGAGGTTTTGATTTTCTTCCGGTTCTCGCGTGAGGTAACCATGACGTATGAGGTATCAGAAAATTGTTATTTTTCCTTTATTGGAATTATATCAACTGATTGCTGCACCACCCCGGTTTTTAATGGACTAGTTTCGGTGACCTCTCCCGCTTCTGCTTATATATCTCACGGTCAATGATAGTTATGAAGACAAGAAGATGCACCATCCCTTGCATTACTTCCCTTCAGAGGAGAGAAAAACCCATCCATCCCTTAGTTTTCCGTCTCTCCTCTTATCCCTTTATTAAGACAAAAAAAAGATGTGTTTATTCGCGCGAGGCGAAAAAGAAAAGGTTTGTAATTCGTATCAGTTCAAGCAGGCATTGCAGTCACGCGAGCCGCAATCACTGTTCTCGATCTGCCATTTGAGGGCCCACGCTTTCACAGTCTTTATAGCCGTGATCAGTTCCACTCCGCTGTCCGTGAGCCTGTATTCGCTCTTGAGCGGTATCGTGGATGCATCTATGATCCTTTCTATAAGTCCCTCCGCCTCCAACTCCTTAAGGCGTTGCGAGAGAATCTTCGGAGTGACATCCATGAGCGTATTCTTCAATTCCGAGAACCTCCTCATCCTGTCCTGCCCCTTGTAAAGCTCTAAAAGTATGAGAAAAGTCCACCTCTTTGCCAAATAATCCATCGTTTTATAAACTGTGCATTCGTGGTTCATTAATACATATAGGAAATTTTATGGATATATACTATTTGGTAGCCTCAACGCTGTTTTGTAATGAATTCGATATATTCGCGGGAAAAAACAGACTCGTCGAACTCTCACTGGATGCACACTATCCGCCATGATATATAAAGTCCACCCATGTATCCGCCGGCATTCGTGAAGCAATCGCGGCATCTGTTTTCGTTTACGTCCTCATGTCCGGAATGCCCGCGACCGCGACCGGATTTTGAAGGAAACCGGTTACGAACGTATTCGGCACGGAACTCCGGTCATGCAAAAAGCGGGAAACCTTACGAATGAGTATGCGAAACTTTGTACAACGAGATGGTGCGGACGCCGGGATTCGAACCCGGGCAAGTAGCTTGGAAGGCTACGATCCTAACCAACTAGATCACATCCGCACGAAAGTTCGTAACTTTCAACTCGTATATAACTATGATGTTCGGAACACATCCCTGTCTTTTCGAGACTCGATGTCTTGTGACGATCATTGTATTTGTTCCCTGCAAAAAGGACAGAATCTGGGGGGCTTCGGTAGGTCCAGCGATGTTCCGCAACAGGGACAGACTTTGAACAATTTCAATTCGAATGTTTCCGCGATCGGACTCTTTCCGCATTCTTTGCAGAATTTGTACGGATAATCATTGACGGTACCGCAATGCGGACACACGGCCGTGACCTTCTGCTCTTTTTCACCGTCTTTCCCGCTTTGCAACTGTTGATACATCTGCGGGAACATCAGCATACCGAGGCCCATGGTCGCATCGCTCATGTGTAATACATGGTGAAACAGTATTTTTCTTTTTTCCGTGCGCGCATTCGTCGAATGCGTGTGAATGCGAATAATTATTAATCCCGCAACACCGTACAACGGGTATGCAGCGTTCCGAACCTGTTCTTACGGACCCGGATGACATCAAAATATGGAATAAGATATACAACACCGGCCACAAAGAAAGGAGAAAGATACGTCAGCAGGATAAACTGTCGGTTCTTGCGGTAATAGACGACGCGTTGACCACAACCAAGCAGATGCATTCCGCCGTTCTCGTGAAAATGTTGAGGAGATCGGCCGAAGAAGAAGTCAACGACCTTGAATCGGTTGCGATCAAAATTTTGGATTTGTGCAAACCTAGTGATATGTATCCGATAATGGAAGCCGTCGATATAGTGATAAAATGCGGAAATTTGGATGTTTCCGGTTCTCTGATGAAAAAACTGAATGACGTTCCGGACACCGCATTCAAAGAATATCTTGACGGTATGTTCGCTTTCCGTTCCGGGAACATTGAGGATGCGATGAATCACCTGATACGCTCGAATGCGATAGATCCGTCATTCGTAAGGACATATGACGCACTGATATCCATCGATCCGGGCAAAGGATGGGATGTCCTGAAAAACATACCGTTGATAATGTCCGGTGAATCGCCGGAATCGGTTCGTACGCACGACCGGGAGTTACTTGAACTTCAGGAGATATACAAAGGATGGTACGGCGATGACAGAGGCAATGCACGCAGAAAGTTGGAATCATCCGGAGGTTACGCCTCGGGGCATCTCGATTTTTTGCTGGCGGCCGCCAGGATTGCCGCCGACGTCGGAGAATTCAAAAGATCATCGGATCTTTACGGCTTGATCTTATCCAAATACCCGAACATCGACAGCATCATCGTTGAAAGAGCAAATATTCTGTCGGCAATGGGAAAACGAAACGATGCGCTGACGCTTCTTGAAACCGTGGACAAAGAGAACCGAAACAACAGGAACGTTACGGAGTGTATGCTCAGGATTCTCGCATCAAAAAGCACCGAGAAGGAATTCAATGCCCGTGCGGAAAAATTCCTGGAATCGGAACACGGAGACAAGGCCGCGTATCTTCTGGTATGCGGCCTGATGTCGAAAATGAAATTGAACAAAGAAGCCGCCGATATCCTGCACCTTCTGATGCCGATGTTCCCGAACGACATTGACATACATCTGATGAATGCTCGGAATGAAACAGCATTGGGCAGGGATACGGTTGCACTCAGAGCCGCCGATACTGTCATCAGACTTTCTCCGAAAACGGCAGACGGATTTTGCATAAGGGCGGAGATACGTGTGAGGCAAGGCAGAATAAAAGATGCGATGCTTGATGCGGAACGCGCACTGAAGAATGACGGCGACCACATAGCTTCGCTGACGGTTATGAAAGATGTGCGCATAAAACAGAAAGAGTATGACAAAGCTCTTGAGATATGCCGCCGAATCCTTATCCTTGATCCCGTGAACGCTTATGCCGCAAAGGATCTGGCATATTCGTTGGACATGCTCGGTAAACGACAGGAAGCGTTCGAAGAGTACAGAAATGCGCTTCGCATGAAAAATGATTCGCGTATGCTGTCATCCATACTTTCACTCCTTTTGGAAAGTGAGCGGATGAACGAAGCGGCAGATATTGCAAAAGAGTTCGTGGACAATGAAAGCGAATCGGAACTCTGGTGCCTCAGAGGCAACGCCGAATACGGATCGGCTGATTTCGCGGGAGCCGCGGCATCGTTTTCAAAAGCACTTGAGATGATGCCTCATGATGCCAGACTGTGGCACTCCAAAGGATTGGCGGAAGAGATGTCCGGAAGATACAACGATGCCGAATCCTCATACGATCGAGCAATGATATTCGATCTGGACAATTCGGAGTTCTGGTTATCCAAAGCAACAATTCAGGAAAAGCGCGGCGATCTGAAAGGAGCGATCCTTTCCCTGAACCGCGTCATATCCGATTCCCCCGATAACGTGTTCGCGCTTGTCCGCAAGTCGCAGATACTCGCATACGCGGGGAAAACCGAAGAAGCGATGTTCTTCCTGGATCATGCACTTAAGATCGACGGGAAGAATATCAAAGTCCTTGACATAAAGAAGAACATATGCAAACGCGACGGAATGCATGAAAGAACGATAGAAGTGTGTAAAGCAATACTCAAAGCGGACAAGAAAAATCTGAATGCGCTCATGGATATGGCGGAAACGTATCAGAAAATGGGAAAACATGACGAAGCGTTGAAGGTTCTGGGAAATGTATCCTCGGGATGGGGAGAAATGGGAATTCTGACCATGAAGAAAAAATCCGCCGTGCTGAAAGGCGATCTCGGCCTGGTCATTGAAACATGCAAATCGATGCTGGTCATAGAACCGAGCGACCGTGCGATCAAACTTGAACTCGCGGATGCTTTGATACGCAACGGCGATAACGACGCGGCCATGAAAGTATATGACGGCATCCAATCCGAGAATCCGAAGGATGCCGAGGTCATTGTGTTGCGCGGAAGACTTAAAGCGATGACGGGAGACGGATCAAGCGCGGTCGCATTGTATCATGAAGCCGTTCTCGAAGATCCGGATAACTGTGACGTTCTGAATGAACTGGCAAATGCGCTCTGCGGATCGGAGGAATATGAACAGGCATTGAGCATGATATCCAGAGCGATGGAATTGTCACCGGAGACATCGAAGATCCATATCACGAGATCGACGATATATCATACAATGGGCGATACACATGCCGCGCTGGATGCGTTGAGCGAAGCACTTGAAGATGTTTCCGAAAAGGGAGAGATATATTTGCGCATGGGCAACATGCACATTGAACTCGGCGATTATGACGATGCTTTGATATCATACGATTCTGCGATACGCAACGGCCTTGATGACAGTGAAACGTATTACAAAAGAGGGTTCGTGCAGGAAAGGCTCGGAAGCCGTGAGGCTGCCAAAAAAAGCTATTCCGTATCAAGTAAAATCGATCCCGGTAATGTCAGGGCGTTGGAACGCGTCGGCACCATGCAGCTCGAAGACGGTGAATACGCCGCCGCAAGGAAAAATCTTGATTCCGCTCTTGCGGCGGATCCGTTCGATATCTCTTCGTTGCTCAGCAGTGCGAGGCTTTACGTCAAAGAAGGAAATAAAGACAAAGCGATACCGATCTACAGAACGTTATCGAGCCGCAACGACAGCACCGCCGAGATGGAAGAAGAATTGGACGCACTCCTTGACGATAAAAAAGAACACGTTGCCGATGAAGACGAACATTATGATCATGATGATAACGAATCGATTGTAAAAGGCGGCTTCGGATGGTCCGGACGGCGTACCCGCAACGATGACACGGACGATAAGACGAATGTTGTGATCAACGAAAAAATATACGGTCTGGCTCTTTCGGCGATAGAGCGTGCGTATGAGATCGGAGGCGCAATAAGCGATGATCATATGCTCTCGGAACTCGGAATAGACGGGGAAACGAAAGATATGGTGCTCGAATATCTTTCAGACATAGAAGAATACGGTGAAATTGACACAGAGACAAAAGAATTTGAAAAAATGGAAATGCTTTCCAAAAATCTGATAATAACCGAGCGCATGGAGAACATAGAATCGTGCCCGCTTGTGAGCATCCCGATCGCGTTCATGGCATCCGATGCGGAAACGATCGATGATGCAAAAAAATTGATTGCGTATGTTTACAAAGCGATCGTTGATGATTCCGAACCGATCGCGTTCTCCGAAGACGTCAGGAACGCGGCTGCCGGAGCATCGGAGATGACCGGCGATATAAACGTATACGGCATCATGAGGATGTTCAACGTCGGCGTGTACACTGCGCGAACCATAGAGAAGCTTTCCAGAAAAGGTAAAAGAAAGGTGAGCATACACATCTGATTCGTTCAACGGATCAATATGATATCATGTCCGCTTTCATGTACTCTCTCAGAAGACAGGTCGCATAATTCCCTTTGGACAGGTAAAAACTTACTTTATATCCTCCGTCAATGATATCATACGTCATATCGCCCACCGGACAGATGATCTCGCGCCTGCTTCCTTTGGAACTGCAGTTCGGCAACCCGGGAACGATGAAATTCTCGTTTGTTATTTTTTCTTCGTTTACTATAGTGTGTTCGATCTCACCCATACGGCCGGTCGTCGGTTCGCTCTCCGCTCCGAACAATGAAATGGTAAGGAATGCTTTTCCCGAACGCATCTGTTTTTCCGCGAGATCCATGTTCTTCATCGTCACCGTGATCGGTCTTTCATGCATCGGTACCCTGTCGGCATCCGTCGGTATCACCACATCGCCTTCTATGGGCTTATTCAAAGGAATTCCGAGTTCCATTCTTTTGCTCAGCATCATGTTGAACAGATAGGACTGATATGCGTGCGTGAACATCATCTGGAGATTCGGCGGCAGTTTGGATATTGCGCCGATGTCATCGTCCGGATGTTTTATCAGATGTTCCGCCAGTGTCCTTTCGAAGGACATGGTCTTCGGCATGATCCTGATCGCATCTTCCAATGATGAACGATCCGACAGCATTTTCCTTGCTTCCGCGGTGTCCGGAAGTTCATGGTCGGAGTGTTTCGATAAATAAATGTCAACCGCGCCTCTGATGTCCCCGCGTATTATCTTCTCGCCCACCAGATGCGTTATCGGTCGTGATGTCCCGAACCTCTGAACTCCGAAGTAGTTGGGGAAACCGCCCGTTGCCTTTATGTCGGATGCGACGGAATCGATCGTTGACCGTATGCTCTCCTCCGACATCGCGCATTCGGTGACATTTATCTCAAAACGGTTGCCGATCAGATCGCCTATGCGTATACCGTGCTTCGATCTGTATGCTTCGTTTATGTGAATGTCCCTGAGATCAACCTTCGCCAACGACTCATCGGGAGCTTCGAATGACATCAGCTGTGTGGTAACCGCCCGTTTATCTTTCGTGCCCGCAAAACCGATTCTTTCCCTCGAAATATTCATCGTCCTTGACAGTATTCTGACAAGACGGTTGGTCTCCCAATTTCTGGACGTTATCGATGCTATGATGAATTTGCCGTCACTTCGTTCTTCGGGGCGTTTTGATATCTCATTGACTATGAAATCTTCCGCCGTTGCTTTCAACCGCCCGCCCGTACCGTCCGCGCCGCTCAAATAACAGCGCATGCCGACATCCGCTTCCGCGGTGCTGCATTTTCGATACATGATCATTAGTTTACGGCAAGTTTCGAGAAATATTCGGATATCCTTTCCGCGGCCTTCTTTATTGCCTCTTCGGGTGTTCCTTTTTTGACCGATACCATGAGAACGGGGTCCTCAAGCTCGGGATGTTTCTCCACGTACCTCACATTGGTGACATTCTCATCCTCAGACAGTTTGTTGAGAAGCGGCGTTATGAGCGTCAT
>Ga0123353_10009666_pt1 | contig 13352 bp, 9 predicted proteins | sample TergutLab28metaG_3_FD_92763 | JGI IMG/M metagenome (GOLD analysis project Ga0123353, IMG submission 92763) | Labiotermes labralis P3 segment gut microbial communities from Petit-Saut dam, French Guiana - Lab288 P3 | ecosystem: Host-associated > Arthropoda: Insects > Digestive system > Gut ... | reverse complement strand
TGGGGTGGGGTGCGGGGTGCGCAGCAGGGCGCAAAGAAAAGGCGGTGCGTAAGCAAAAAAAGTATCTTTAATAATTGAATTTCTGTTTTCAAATATTTTCACCCACGTTTACTTGACACTTACTTGAACCGTCCCCTGCTTGCAAGAATCTACTATATGTGGTATACTAGCGGGTGCGCGAATAATGCAGCATGACTATTACACCGGCAACTCCGGCAACAGAAAAGGAATGTTACCCAGATGAAGCTTTTTAGTAAGCGCGGCTCGCGAGTGATTAAATTTGAGCGCGCTATTGAACACGAAGAAGTAAGATACACACCGGAAGATTATCCGTCTTCCGGCGAAACGACGTTTATTGCGGACGAATTATTATCTTCTGATGTAATAACTCAAATACAAAACGAACCCGCACAACCCGAAGATACACTGCAAATACTGGACAGGTTTGCACAGCCGGAAGAAGTGGTGCAAATCCTAAGTGAGTACTCGCAACCCGAAGAAGTTGTGCAAATACCTGATGAGCTTACACAACCCATAGAGGAGCAACTTCACGATGCAGAGCCGGCTCCCGCGGAAAGTACTCCCGTTGAAGTATCTCCGGTTGAAGCAGCTCCCGTAGATGCTGAGCAAAAACTCTTTGAAGAAATTTTCAAGCCGCAAGAAATATCAAAAGGCAAATTGCAGGACATACCAAATTTAACTCCACAAGCAAACGGCACACCGCCGGTGAACGGGCAAAAAGCGGCACAAACGCAATCACCGCAAGGATATATATACCCGGAATCAACACTGACAAAGTCGCAGTTGGCGGCAATACAGCGCGTAATCGGATCTCCCGGAGACGAAGCCGATGAAGGTGATGAGTATGATGATGCGGACACAGATGAGGCGGATGTGAGTGAAAAATCAGACAGCGCAAAAGGCTCAAACGCTAAAAGCAGAGCAAGGGATTCTTCAAAAGGAAAACCAAAACAAAGAAAAGCGAAGAAGCGCCCGCCGGAAGCAGCGGAATTGAAAATAAAGGACAGAAGCATTGTCAAAACCGTGTTCTTTATACTATTTCTTGTTCTGATTCTTGGAGGCGGCGCATATGCGGGTCTATACTATTGGTGGACAGAACACGCCACATTTGACTACACATTGCAGCCTGTTGTAATTCTTGAAGGACAAAATGTTTCACCGGATGATTTTCTGTATCCGACAGAAGAAATGGCGGGGGTAACAGCAGTTTTTAATGAACCCGGTTTTGAGCCGTTTGTCGGTTTGCAATTTGTTCCTATGACATTATCATCTCGAATGCGGACGCTTGAAAGTGCCGCTGCGCTGTATGTACTGACTCCAATCGATTACTTTGAGCATGAGTTTGCCGAAGAAGGCGCAATTCTGCGCCCTGTTGAGTTTCTAAAAAACCCCGAAATAGCAGCAAACATTGCTTTTGATATAAGCTTTATAGAGCTGCCGCTGCCACTTGAGGAATACCGGGTTGGTGAGTATCCCATAAAGCTGTCCTTAAACGGAGTTCCTTTTGAAGTCATGTTAATAGTATCGGATACCACGCCACCGGTAGCGACACCTGTTGAAGTGACTATACAAATCGGTCATCCGGTATACGCGGAGATGTTTGTCGAAGATGTGTTCGATGCTTCCGGTATAAAATCCATCACATTTGTAGACGAACCCGATGTGTATGACAGGGTTGATTATCAAAATGTACGAGTAGCTATAGAAGACAACAACGGGAATATAACAGAAATCGCTTCCATTCTTTATACATTTATGTCTCAAGCCGATCCGATAATTGAAGTCACGCACCACATAATCGAGTCACAGGTCGGCACACCTGTCAACTATTTAGAGGGCGTGTCGGCATTCGATGAATTTAACAATCCTCTTGTGGTTCATGTAATAGACGATGATGTGGATATACATAGAGTCGGCAGATACACTGCAATACTCAGGGCTGAAGATTTAAGCGGTTTGTATGCCGAGGAGACGGTAACCGTGCGTGTAATAAACGCAAACCCTGAGGATGTTTACAGACAGGTAGCTGTAATCCTTGATCGGATAATTACTCAAGATATGACACAAACGGAAAAAGTATATGAAATCCACAAATGGTTCAGAAGTATGTCCAATATATCCAGATCAACAACCGACAGAGACTTAAATTCGATTACAGATGAAGCCGCAAGAGCCCTCGAAACTAGAACCGGAAATTCGCGTGCATTCTCCTCACTGGCTTCGTTTATGCTGACTCTTGCAGGTATAGAAAATGTACAGGTCGAACGGATTGCCGAGGCAAGCATAAGACATTTCTGGCTTTTAATACACATCGAAGGAGAAGGTTGGTATCATTTTGACCCGTTCCCGACAGGTATTATTGCGCTGGGTACTCAAACATACAAATTCACTGAGAGTCAGGCAGCGACTTTTGCACGAAGAATAAGAGATCATGCCAGAGTAGATGATTATTACACATTCGACAAGACTGATATGCCTCAGATAGTACAGGGGTAGGATTAAGTTGAAAATTGAAAGTTGAGAATGTAGAACGCAGAGTAGAGATTGTAGTTTATAGATATAGGGATTGGCTTTCGTTTAGTTTTTGTCTTGGTGAAAGGTACGGTTATTGTTTTGCGACTTTGGATAATTAAAATTTCTGTTGCTGTTGTTGCTTTTGTTTTGGTTTTTGCGGCGTTGCAGCGGTTGCTTGTGCCGAAGTATGCTTCATTTGCGCTTGAGGGCGGCTTGATTCGCGAATACTACAGCAGCACAATGGATCAGGATTTGATTCTGATAGGCGATTGCGAGGTTTACGCAAATTTCTCCACCATCGGTTTCTGGGAGAACTTCGGCATAACATCGTTTATAAGAGGCAGCCCCCAACAGCTTGTATGGCACTCGTATTATTTGCTTGAAGATACTGTGCTCCATGCGCGCCAAAAGCCAAAGGTTGTAGTTTTTAATATAATGGCAATGCAATACGGCGAGCCGCAATACGAACCGTATAACCGTCTGACACTGGATGGTATGCGTATGTCACCTACAAAAATCAGAGCTATTGCGGCATCGCGGCTTGATGATGAGGATTGGCTTTCATACTTTTTCCCTATTTTCCGGTTTAAGGATAATTGGCGTGACCTCAGCTCTGAGGATTTTCGATACTTTTTTCGGAGCCCCCAAGCTTCAATTAACGGTTTTATGATACGCAGCGATATTATGCCGGTGGGCTTCATACCGCATCCCTTGCCTATTGCCAACTATCAATTTTCCGATAAGGCTTTTTATTATCTGCACCGTATGGTAGAGTTAACAAGAGAACATGATATAGAGCTTGTTCTGATTAAAGCTCCCAATCTTTTTCCATATTGGTACAATCAATGGGATGAACAAATCATTGCATTTGCCGAAGAACACGACTTGCTTTATATTAACTTTCTCAATTATACCGAAGAAATCGGCCTGGATTGGGACATACATTCGTTTAACGCAGGTTTGCATTTGAATGTTTTCGGCGCCGAGCTTATGTCTTTATACTTGGGAGAGGTTTTGCAGGCACGATTCAAATTACCCGACAGACGCATGGAGTCCGCTGTCGCTGAGCAATGGAACAGCATGGCAGAGCAGTACCATCGGATGATTGCATTGCAACGGGAAGAGCTCGGCCGATACGGACGGATTAACAGCTTTTTGATAGACTCGTCATTGCGGTGATATTTCATCCTCCGCAGAGGCGAAAAGTCTCGGAGGCCGAAATGACAGACGGGTTTTAGCCTATAGTAATGGAAGGAACACACGAAAAATGAAAATAGCAGGTTTACTAATTTTAATTGTGACAGCCATATTTGTTATAGCGGCTTGCGGTGACGCGCAGGGTGCGGATGTGCAGGAGACGCCGGGTTCTTCTGCATCGCAAAATGGTGAGAATCCTTCGGGCAACGGCACTGACCCCGGCACGTCCGGTGACGGCGATGATACCGGCAACGGGTCTGCCCCCGACGCAAATGGAGATTCGCAAGCACCATCGGCTTTTTCATTTACATTCAATGATGTTGTGATTGAGATGGATGATGATATTGATTATGTGATTGGCAGGTTAGGTGAGCCCCGAGGGGATTTTACAGTTCCGAGTTGCGCCTTTGAAGGGCTTGAGGACCGTATTGTTGAATATCCCGGAGTTCGACTTACCGCATATCCCATTGGTGAAAATCATTATATCTTTAACATCAGCTTTTTTGATGATTCTGTCCGCACATCGGAGGGGAGTATCCGTTTAGGCTCACCTGTTCAAGCTGTATTAGACGCTTACGGTGATGACTACTCTTATGAAACCGGAATGTATAGATTCACCCGCGGTCTAACATTCCTTGAATTTCTTACCGAAGACGGCTTTGTAATTGGCATCACATACAGGCTGGACCTCGGGCTGTAGATGATGTTTGTTGATTGAAAGGAATATTCATTCTAATGGAATCGGAAACAGGACGCCATATTTTTTATACCGGACCTGAGCTGAGCCCGGAGCAGAAGGCTGCTCTTGAGTTTGTTTTGCAAAATAAAGAAGTATTCCTTACCCGGATTGCGCCGAAGGAAACACAGAAGCAAACGGTTTTGCAAACAGATACGCACGGAGATTCTAGGCAAAAAGCGTTAACAGCCGTATTTGACCCTGAGTATGAGATTCAACAAAAAGAACTTCGTGTGCAAGCTCGCAGGGAAACCAGACAAAAAGTGATGTCCGCAAAGGTTCTGATTCCGGCAGCGTTTTTGGTAGTAGCTCTCGTTGCCGTTGGTCTGTTCGGTTTGTACCGGTACATGATAAATACTACTCCGCCCACGGTTCATACCGTAAATTATACAATTAATATCGGAGAAACTGTCTATCCCGAAGACTTCATATCCATTATTTACAGCGATTTTGAGATTATCTCCATAGCTTTTGTAGAAGCACCGGATACTACTGCGCACAGTGACCAAAATGTGCAAATAAGAGTGACGGATGACCGTGATAACGTGGCAATTGTAGATGCCACGCTTTATATTACTCTAAATACATCCCCGCCGATTATTACCGGCACTGCACCAATTGTCTCCCGGCTCGGAAACCCCATCATATACCGCACGGGAGTAACGGCACGCGACGATTTCGGCAGAGCGCTTGAGCTTCAGGTCGACAGCAGCAATGTCGACCAGGATACCGAGGGTGAGTATATAGTTATTTTCTACGCCGTAGACCTGACCGGGCTGCGTACGGAAGTTCGTGAACGTGTGCAAATACTTAACGTTGATGTCGATTATGTTCACGGGCATATTGACGCAACGTTGTCAGATATTTTAGAAGACGGTATGTCACAGCTTGAACAAGTACACGCTATTCATAGATGGGTAATAGAAAATATTTCATACGCAGCGGGCAGAACCGACCCGGGTTCTGTATATGAAGATGCTTACAGAGCTCTTCGTGACCGTCAAGGCAACTGCTACAAGTTCTATGCTGTTTCAGAGCTTTTGCTGACACGTGCGGGAATTGAAAACATGCCGATAGATAGAATACCCGGCACCCCGACCCGGCACCGCTGGAGCCTGGTTAACCCGGACGGCTTAGGTTGGCACCACTTCGATACAACTCCAACCACGCTGGGACTGGGCGATGAAACGGCATTCTTTACAGACTCACAAGCCAGGGAGTTCACACAACGCTTTATGGAATTTAACGGAACGGAAGATTTTTACACGTATAATCCGAGCCTGTATCCGCAGATAGTGCAGTAGTTGGCGAATTGCAGAACGCGGGGTGGAACGCGGGGACGGAACGCGGGGACGGTTCATCCGTCTCGAAAGTAGAAAGACCGTCCGCAGACGGTGTGGCAATTCTCAATTTAAGCTGGTATGCTATACTGGACTTTAGGATTTAGGAGTAGATTTATTGAGCAAATTGTTAGGGATAGTTGGTGGTATGGGTACGCAGGCGACGGCTTGTTTATATGAGATGCTGCATGATTTGCAGTGTGTTCCTGTCGAGCAGGAGTATATTGATGTGCTGCTTTACAGCAAGCCTTCAATTCCCGACCGTACCGCATTTATAACGGGACAAAGCACGGTGAACCCGCTTGAGCCTTTGATTTGCGCTGCGAAGACTCTTGAAAATGCAGGTGTCGATTGTATCGCAATACCGTGTGCTACTTCGCACTATTTTTATGACGAATTAACAAAAGCAGTGAGCATTCCTATATTAAATTTGCTTGATGAAACCGCACAATACGTCAAAGCATTCGGCGCTAAAAAGGTCAACCTTCTTGCGACAGACGGCACTCTAAAGAGCAGACTATTCCACAAAGCCTTTGAAAAATACGGTATAGAGGTCATAACACCAACGGATGGGGTGCAGGCTGACCTCATGGACATGATATATGATATAAAACGGGGCGAAGATGTTTCTCCGGAAGCTTTGTACGGCATTGCGTCAAGGGCTTGCAATGGCGGCGGGGTTGATGCTGTCGTGCTTGGATGTACGGAACTGTGTGTAGTTGACAGGACAGGGGGACGGTTCATCTGTCCTGTTTCAGGACAGGGGGACGGTTCATCTGTCCTGTTTCAGGACAGGGGGACGGTTCATCTGTCTTCCCGACAAGACAGGGGGACGGTTCATCTGTCTTGTATAAACATCCTGGAAGTGCTTGCAGAGGCTTCTAAAGCTTTTTGCAAAGCCGGTCGAGACTAGCTTGAACCGCACATTACTATAGTAACAAGATTCTTGAGTAAAAGTATTTTTAGAAGGTACAGAGTAGAGTGAAATTAACAAGCAGTTCGGGCTCGCATATCAATAACAGCAATAATAGTAATAATAGTATTTATAGTACTAATAGTATTAACAGGTACGTTCGCAAACCCCAAAAAAGGAAAAGAGCAAATAAACGCTCTCCTGTAAAAAGTGTTGTTCTTTCCATATTCTTAATTATACTTCTTTCAGGGATCGGTTTTGGCGGATGGTATTACTGGTGGACTGCACATGCTCGTTTTGAGTATGCTTTGCAGCCTGTTGTGGTTTTGAACGGACAACCCATTAATGCAAATGACTTTATTTACCCTACAGATACAACCGAAGACATTTCTGCAACGTTCGCAAATCCGGCTTCCAGACCGGATGCGGGCGCACACTCTGTTTCGCTTACACTCTCTTTAGGATGGCGAAGTCTTGACGCCACTGCCAGCTTGTATGTTTTGACTACAGTTTCGCATTTTCAACACGAATTCAGGGAGTCGGCACCAAAGCTTAATCCTATGGATTTTATTACAAACGCACACATCTTAACAGGTATTGCACCTGATATCCGGTTCGTTGAGGAGCCTTTATTGCTCGAAGAATACGATGTTGGAACGCACACACTTTTTCTGACACTAAACGGCGCGCCTTTTGAGGTGCTGCTCCACGTGGTTGACACCACTCCCCCAACAGCAACAGCTACATCCGTAGTTTTGAGTGCAGGCGAAACAGCATCAGCGTGGAATTTTGTAATAGACCCCTATGATGCTTCCGGTATTCAGTCGATTGATTTTGTAAATGTCCCTAATTTTTTATCAGACCGTAATCAAATAGTAGAAATCGAGATTATTGATAATAACGGTAACCGCAGCGTTTTCATGAGTGAGTTAATAGTTATCCTAAACATGGACGAACCGACGATAGAAGGCACCGATACTATTGTTTCAAGAGTTAACGACCCCATTATATATCTGCGGGGCATAACAGCGTTTGACGATTTTGGCAGGTCGCTGGATGTTCAGGTTGACAGCAGTCGTGTTGATCAATTTACGGTTGGTGAGTATATTGTTATTTACTATGCTGTAGATGCCACAGGCAATCGTGCAGAGGTCAGTGAAGCAGTATTTATTATTGATGTTGATATTGAGGCTGTACATGCGGAAGTTGACATAATTCTCGCTAGGATAATCAACGATGGTATGTCTCAATTGGAGATAGTCAGGGCTATTCATAGGTGGATACAGGGAAATATCGTATATGCAGGAATCAGAGGCGGACCTCCTACAACGTATGAGGCGGCATACAGAGCTCTGCGTAACCGCAGCGGCAATTGTTTCAATTATTACGCTCTTGCGGAAGTGCTGCTGACCCGTGCCGGGGTTCCGAATATGCTCATTGAGCGCATACCCGGTACACCTACCAGACATCGTTGGAATCTTGTAAACCCCGATGAATTAGGTTGGCATCATTTTGACTCAGTCCCGGCACGTCTGGGTCTCGGTATTCGCACTGCATTCTTTACCGATTCGCAAGCAAGAGAATTCGCAAGACGAAAGCTCGAAGAACACGGCACAAACCACTACTACACATTCAACCCGGAGCTGTATCCGGAAATTGTACAGTAATGGCAACCGGAAGACGGGGGGACGGTTCATCTGAAGACGGGGGGACGGTTCATCTGTCTTGTTAGAGACAGGGGGAGACAGGGGGACGGTTCATCTGTCTTGTTAGAGACGGGGGGACGGTTCATCTGTCTTGTTATTCTTCGAGACTTGGAGCAGGTTCAACTTTCTTTGTTTCTTCTCCATGCTTAACGAAAACAAGGCAACCGATTGCAAGAACAAATGTTACTGCTGCATATACAAATAATGATTGATATTGCCCTACTGCATCTTGAATTGCGCCATAAATCGGTGTTGTCACGAGTTGAGAGCTAAATGAGAACAGGTAATAGTATCCGATAAAAGCCCCTACTCTCATCGGTCCGGCAATACGTACTATCATTGGCAGTGAGTTTATGTTTACACATGCCCAGCACATACCACTCAAAATTAGCAAAACTCGTACGAGGTTCGGGTTTGTTACAAATATGAGAGGTAAAAACAGAATCGTTATACCTGCAAGGCCAATCAATATTGTTCTGCGGCGACCGTTCTTTGCTCCAATAATACCGGCAGGTATTGCAAAAGCAACCAGTGCTACAGCAAACAGGGACAGCATCATTGAGGCTTGTCCCGGAGATACGTGCATTGTCTCAACTGCATATGTACTGAAGAATGTTTCAACCGCATTATATCCGGCAAACCAGAAGAATATCGCACACAACAGGAGTATAAGGCTCTTTTTTTCTTTCTTTTCCAACTTTAGTGGTACGAGTTTTGCTTTGTCTTCCTCTTTAGTTGGTTCAGGAATTTTCGGCTCCCGCACAAACAGGGCAAGAACTCCCAAAGCACCCATTAGTATAAGAGCAGCCACTAAAAACGGCAGAGGATATCCACCTGCTTCGTATAGAAGCCCACCGCCCAGAAACGCAAGTATTGCAGCTACTCCGCCCATGAGGTTTACAATGCCGTTTGCTTGACTTTGAAATGGTCCGGGCGTCAGATCCGGCATAAGAGATACGGCAGGTGTACGCCACACCGACATCACGAATGTGAAAACGATAACAATTCCCATAAATGACCAAAGTGTTGTCATATGAGGTATGAAAATGAACAGTGCTGCGCATATCGGCATACATACAAACATGTATGGTAATCGTCTTCCGAATCGTGTCTTTGTCTTGTCACTTAGTTTGCCGAATAATGGTTGAAAAACTACGCCAAAGAAGTTGTCAATACTCATGATTACCCCGATAATCATGGAGCTGTCAAAAAACTCTCTAAGAAGGAGCGGTACATAGGCATTGTATACACTCCATACCAACGATGAGCCGAAAAAGCCGAAAGATAAAAGGATTGTAGTTTTTACGTCCAATTTATCCGTAATAATTCTTCCCATTGTATGCCCTCCTGATGAGTATGTATTTCAAAAACCTCGATAAATATATCACAGCGATTCTTGTTTGTATATACAGTAATACAATCTTTATCAGTTTGGAAGACAGGGGGAAGACGGGGGGACGGTTCATCTGTCTTGTTAGGGACAGGGGGACGGTTCATCTGTCTTGAAGACGGGGGGACGGTTCATCTGTCTTTTTGCTTTACTTTCGTTTATCTCCGATATATAATTCAAGCATGATTAACGTTTTAGATTACTTAGAGAACACTTTAGAGCAAATGGCTGATACGTCAAAGATTGCTTTCACCGGCGGTGATGGGTCTGCTATGTCGTTTCAAGAGTTGTTTGACCTTAGTAGGTCTTGCGGCAGTTATTTGGCGAGTCAAAATATCAGGAAGCAGCCTGTTGCGGTTTTTATGAAAAAGAGTCCGCAGATGATAGCTGCTTTTTTGGGTGTTGTATACAGCGGGAATTACTATATTCCGTTGGATTCTGAAATGCCCACATTTCGTATACGTCTTATTTTAGAGGCCGTAAATCCTGCGTTGATTATTTGCGATGATGAGACGGTTGATTTGATAGCAAGACAGGGGGACGGTTCATCTGTCTTGAATCCGAAAAAGTCACGCCATCAAAGTGATGACGTGAACAAGACAGATGAACCGTCCCCCTGTCTTCTTTTCGGTGATATCTGCAACCCGGTTGACGATGGTGCTTTGGCGGACATTCGCAGGTCTGCAATTGATGCCGACCCGCTTTATGTTGTTTTTACATCCGGCTCTACCGGTACTCCAAAGGGTGTTGTTGCAACACACCGCTCGGTTATTGATTACATAGAAACCCTTTCGGAAGTGTTGGGAGTTACCGAAAACACTGTTTTTGGCAATCAATCGCCGTTATATCTCGATGCTTGCTTAAAAGAAGTTTATACAACGCTTAAGTTCGGAGCTTCTGCTTATTTGATCCCTCAATCATTGTTCATGTTCCCTGTTAAGTTGATTGAGTACCTAAATGATAATGGTATCAACACGATTTGCTGGGTTGCTTCCGCTCTTAGTTTAGTGGCAGGGTTGGGTGCATTAAAGGCAGCAGTGCCGAAGACACTACATACAATTGCTTTTGGCAGCGAGGTCTTCCCTATCCGGCACTATAACCTCTGGCGCGAGACACTGCCTGATGCAAGATTTATTCATCTTTACGGTCCGACAGAAGCAACGGGCATGTCCAGTTTCTACGAGACAACCCGAACCTTTGAACCGGATGAATCAATTCCAATCGGGCATCCTTTCCCTAACACCGAAATCATTTTACTCGATGATGATGGTAAAGCAACGAAGGATGGCGAACCGGGCGAGATTTGCATAAGAGGCACTTGTCTGTCACCCGGATATTTTGCAGATGATGAAAAAACCTCAAAGGCTTTTGTACAAAATCCGTTATCCGCTTTTCCCGACTTGATTTACCGAACAGGTGATTTAGGTCGCCGCGGCAAAGATGGGGAGCTGTACTATATTTCCAGGCGTGACCATCAGATAAAGCATATGGGCCATAGAATTGAGCTTGCAGAAATAGAGTATGTAGCAAACGGCTGCGACGATATCGGGCTTGCTTGCGCTGTTTTTGATAGCGCTGAGAGTAAGATTGTATTGCATTATATTGACGTGAAAAAGACAGATGAACCGTCCCCTTGTCTGAAAAGGACAGATGAACCGTCCCCCTGTCTTCCAACGTCAAAAGCGGTAGTGCGGTCTTATTTAAAGGCAAATCTGCCGCGGTATATGCTTCCGCAAGTTATCTTCCAACTGGATGAACTTCCCCGCACCTCCGGCGGCAAGCTGGACAGAGTGAGGCTGCTTGAAATCTACCGGGAGCAAAAAGCAAAATAAGCGAGGTAAAGTTGTAGATGAGCGTATTGCTGGAAATACTACAGGAAATGCATGATGATGTCGATTTTGAGACCCATGTGGCTCTGATTGATGATAATGTCATTGATTCATTTGATATAATAACGCTGATAGCGGAGATTGACGACAGAATAGGCGTAACAATCCCCGCTGAGGAGCTTGTCCCGGAGAACTTTAATTCTTATGCAGCGATAAGCGCGTTGGTCAGTCGGCTGGAGGATGAGGATTAGATCACAAGACAGATGAACCGTCCCCCTGTCTGACGAAGATTAGGTTTCCAAGACAGATGAACCGTCCCCTTGTCTTGTTCACTCTGTAGCGCCTGTATCTTCAATTGTTTCTTCGTGCGGGATTGTTTCTGCTACGCTTTTCATGTTGTGGGCTATTCTTGCCAGGTGGCGGGCGGCTTCCGAGTAGGCTATACCTATTTCGACGTTGTAGCCGGCTGTTGATACCTGTGTCAGGTGGTCGGATTTGTACTCTCCCCTCAAGATTTCGATTTCATCGGCTTCCAGCATTGTTTGGTTTATTTTATCTGTATCCTGCGAGATAAATGAATCCATCATGTTGTCGAAGCAGGTTAGAGTTTTTTCGTATAACTCCATCAGTTTATCAGCTCCGCCATATGTGCCTTTGACGTTGTTGTCACGCATGTCTTTTGCAAGCTTGGCGAAACCTTTGACGCGGTTGCTGATTCTTTTCAAGCTTATTGTGATATGTATAAACGCCGCAACCAGGCTTGTTTCTTCTTCTGTGAGGTTTTCGTGGTATAGCTTTGTTACAAACTCGTTAATCTTTTCGTTGACTTTGTCGATTTCATTGGCTTTATCCTTAAAATCGTCGAATCTTTTATAGTCCCGCTCTATGAATATGTCGACTCCGAGAACAAAGTTTGTTTTCATCATAGCCATCAGCTTCATTATGGCGTTGGAAGTATTTTCAAGGGCGTATGACGGTGTTTCAAGTATACTTTCGTCAAGCTCCTGTACTTCTGATGCTTCCGCGTACGCACTTTGCTTTCCGATACCGGCCATTCTTTCAGCGATTTTTAGTATAATCTTTCCAAGCGGGAACAGCAAAATCAATGCTGCTACATTGTATCCCGTATGGACCATACTTATGTTAGTGGCTGTGATTGATGATTCCCCCATTGAAGGGTTAATGAATGTAAAAAATATGACACCTGCAAGGCAGAATATTACAGCACCGGCAACGTTGTAGACGAGATGGACATATGATGCTGCTTGTGCGTTTTTTGATGTTCCGATGCTTGATAATACAGCCGTCAGGCATGTTCCGATGTTTTGTCCCAGTACAATATATACAGCGGCGTTCCAAGGCACCAACCCCGCAATTGCCATTGATTGCAGTATGCCGATTGAGGCGGCACTGGACTGAATCACTGCTGTTACAATGATTCCCGCGAGTATTCCAAGTATCGGGTTTGTCCCTAATGTCACAAATAGTTGACGGACAATATCAAGCTCGGTAAGCGGTCTCATTGCTTCGGGCATTTGTGAGAGTCCCAGAAACAGCACACCGAACCCGACAATGACTTCCCCTACGTTTTTAACTTTCTTTTGTTTTGAGAACAGCAGCATGAATGCCCCGATTACGGCGCATACCGATCCTATTGCATCAGGCTTTAGCAGAACCGACCATTCAACACTGGATACCAGCCATGC
>Ga0123353_10009665_pt1 | contig 13352 bp, 12 predicted proteins | sample TergutLab28metaG_3_FD_92763 | JGI IMG/M metagenome (GOLD analysis project Ga0123353, IMG submission 92763) | Labiotermes labralis P3 segment gut microbial communities from Petit-Saut dam, French Guiana - Lab288 P3 | ecosystem: Host-associated > Arthropoda: Insects > Digestive system > Gut ... | reverse complement strand
TTGTTGTTGACATTGACGAAGTAGAATTGAAAAAGCCTACAATAAAACCGGATATAGCAGTCTGTGCCGACGTTAAAGATTTCATCATTGGACTTGACAAATCCGGACTTGAAAATATTTCACCTAAAAAATGGCTTGATTATTGTGCAGAGATGCGAGGGAAATATGACTTTGTACGTTCCATCAAGATACAACCGGAAAATAAAGTAAACCCCTATTATCTTTCTGAACAAATTACGCGCTTTGCCAAAGATGATGAAGTCTTTGTGGCGGGCAATGCAAGTGCAACTGTCTGCACGTTCCAGTCAGGCACATTTATTGGTAATCAAAAAGTAATTTCTAATTCTGGTGCAGCGTCAATGGGACATGGCTTGCCTGCTGCAATGGGTGCTTGTGTTGCCAAAGGCGGTCGGGTAGTGTGCCTTGACGGAGATGGCAGCATTATGATGAATCTGCAAGAGTTACAAACCGTTGCGGGATATAATATGGATTTGGTTATCTTTTTGTATAATAATAACGGTTATATCTCCATACAACAAACACAAGATAATTTTTTCAAACGCCGCAGTGGTGCCGACCCGAAAAGTGGTGTGACATTTCCGGATTTTGAAAAGATTGCCCTGGCATTTGGGTTAAAGTATTTCAAAATCCACAATAATGGCGAGGTCGAAAAAACAGTTAAAAAGGTTTATCAAGCAAAAGGCCCTGTATTCTGCGAGGTATTCTTGGATGAAAATCAAGGCTTTCAACCCAAGTTATCCGCTAAAAAGCTGCCTGACGGGACCATGGTATCACCATCGCTTGAAGATATGTCGCCATTCCTTGACCGGGAAGAGTTCGAAAAAAATATGAGTATTTCAAAGGAGTAAAAAAATGAAAAGCATAAGAGTTCTTGATTGTACATTGCGAGATGGTGGTTTGGTTGATGGAGTAAACTGTTGGTTTGGTCGCGGTGTTTTAAACAGTATCTACCAAAGGCTTGACGCGGCACGGATTGACATTATCGAGGTCGGGTTTTTGGATGACAAAAAAACTTTTAGTATTGATAAGACAGAAGTTCCACATTCGCGAGATTTTGAAAAATTGATTAAGTTTAAAGAAAAGCGTAATGCAATGGTCGTTGGCATGTGTATGCTGCCAGTAGTAAGTGAAAAAATGATAGACAACATTGAGGACAAGAGCAAATGTATTCTTGACGCAATCCGCGTTGTGTTTCAAAAACACCAAATAGATTACGCCTATGATTTTTGCAAAAAACTTATTGCAAAAGGCTATAAGATTTTTATCCAACCCGCGATGATTAATAAATACAGTCCGGAAGAGGCTGCTGCTATGGTGAAAAAATTCAACTCATTGAAACCTTACGCAATTTCCATGGTGGATACGTATGGCCTTATGCATCGTAAAGATTTGTTCGACATGTATGACGTCTTTGCGAAAAATTCAAGTCCCCAGGTTGCTATTGGATATCATTCACACAATAATTTTCAACTTGCTTATGCCAATGCAATAGAACTTATGCAGTATTGCAAAGACCGCGATTTAATTATTGATACATCCGTTTATGGTATGGGTAAACGTTCTGGTAATGCACATACCGAACTTGTTGCGGCGTTCCTTAACAGGAACTATGGAACTAATTATGATGTTGGCCAAATTTTGGAAATTATTGACCTTGAAATTCTGGCTCTTCATGAAAAATATCGCTGGGGCTATTCTTTAGTAGATTTTATTGCGGCATCGCATGACAGATACTATGGTTACGTGGAATATCTGTTAAAGAAAAAAGTTTTGTCTATGAACGCTATTCACGAGATAATACTTAAAATTCCCGAAGAAAAAAAGACTGCGTTTGATAAAGAATTGATTGAAAAACTATTCTTTGAATACCAAAACAACATCGTCAACGACACCGAGGCCTATGCCGGTTTGGCAGCAAAAATAAAAGACAAAAACATTTTAATCCTTGCCCCCGGCCCAAGCCTTGTCAAGCAAGAAAAGAAAATCCAAGACTATATCGCAAAAAACAAGCCGGTGGTTTTCGCAATCAATCTGGTGCCGGAAACATACAAGCCCAATTATGTATTCGTAAGTAACAGCCGCCGGTACAACCAACTGATTTATGATTTGCTAGAACGCAACAGTGCTAAATTGATTGTTACATCAAATATTACGTCTGCGGACAAAGCACCGAAAATTGTGTTTAACTTTGCCAAATTGCGAATTGATGTCGAAGATATCTCGGATAACGCTGCGTTATTGCTTATGGAAATCCTTGAAACTGCCGGAGTGGAAAAAGTTGCAATCGCTGGCTTTGACGGCTTTGAAGAAGGCAAAGACAACTATTCGGGCGGATATAATGCGCTTTGTGAAATAAATAACGCGCAAGGTCACAACGAAAAAATTATTAAATATTTAAAGAACAACAACAAACTTAAACTTGATTTTTTAACGGAGTCCAAATACAAATGAAACGCGTCATAATAACAGGCGGGACTTCGATGATAGGCATTGCCCTTACAAAATTTCTCATTCAAAAAGATATACACGTGACGTCTATTATAAGAGAAGGCTCCACCAACCGTGATGTATTGCCGCAAAGTCCTCTTATCAAAATTGTCGAGTGTGATTTGGACAATACCCGGTCTTTGAAACTTGACGGCGGGCCGTATGATTGCTTGTATCACCTTGCATGGGCGGCCACGGACAAACAAGGCCGCCAAGACCCCGCAAGCCAACTTCGCAATGTTGAAACAACAATTGATGTGGTGGAACTTTGCAAGCGCGAAAACTGTGCCTGTTTTGTCGGTGCGGGAAGCCAGGCGGAATACGGCCGTGTCGAGGGCAAAATCTCTCCGACCCATCCGCCCGCGCCCGAAAACGCGTACGGAGTTACCAAAAACACCGCCGGTCAATTGTCGCGTATTCTTTGCAATAAATATGGAATCCGCCATATCTGGCCTCGGATATTCAGTGTCTATGGCCCGCACCAAGACGTTACCATGATAGGGTACGCAATAAAAAACATGACCGCGAACCAGGAATGTAATTTCAGCGGCGCGGAACAGATTTGGGACTATTTGCATTGCGATGACTGTGCAAATGCGTTGTATCTTATCGGTACCAAGGGCAAAGACAACGCGATTTACAATATCGGCTCCGGCAAAGCCGAGCCACTTAAAAACTATATTGAAACAATACGCAAAGTCACCAAAACCAAATCCAAGGTCAATTATGGCGCGATTCCGTACGCCCCAAAAGAAGTAATGCACCTTTGTGCCGACATCGGCACCCTGACCAAAGATACCGGCTTTGTTCCAAAGGTAAGTTTTCCCGCGGGGATAAAACTTTTACTGGATGAAAAAGGGCCCGCAATTAAAACCCCCATATTCATCGACCTTGACGGAACCTTATTGAATGACGACAAGGAAATCTCGCCCGAAAACATGGCGGCACTTGCAAAAGCCAAGGCGGCTGGATATGAACCAGTTATTTGCACGGGGCGTCCCGTCTTGCGTGCAGAGTTCTTTATCCCTGCGCTTCTTGGTATTGGTTGCAAATATTTGATTTATTCAAACGGGGCCGGATTATTGGACTTTTCCACGGGCAAGATACTCGTTGAAAACGTCATGCCTTTCGACGACATCATGACCGTCGTCAAAGCCGCCCAAACCCACGAAAACATCAACATAATGTTTTCAAGCGGTATCCATCGTTACCATGTGACAAGAAAGTTCAGCGACAAAGGCTTTACCGCAAGTCCAAAGAACAAATACCTTGACGAACCGGTACAAGACTTTGTGGCAAAGCATGTTATCGTGGACGTAACAATCCCAAGTCCGGACAACACAATCCTTAACAAAATAATCGCGACCATCGGGAACAAGGCCAACCTGACGGAACACAGCAAAAGCGGGGACCTTCACATTATAAAATATGGCACGAAAAACACATCGAAAGGGGACACCATTAAAGTGTTCTGTCAAAAGTTTGGTATTCCGATTGGCAACACAACTTGTATGGGTGACGACTGGAACGACATGACAATGTTCCAAACGTGCGGGTACAAGGTCGCGATGGGCAACGCAATTGACGAAATAAAAGCCAAAGCGGACTTTACAACGAAAACCAACAACGAAAACGGTGTGGCCTATGCCATCGAAAAGATGCTGGCGGCAAAACGCTGAATTGACTTTTTGCCATGTTTGTAATATAATAATTATTATGGCACCGTCGCCAAGCGTGTAAGAACCCCTTCGGGAACCTTGCCGCTTGACATCGTTGCCCCTAACGTGGCACCGTCGCCAAGCGGTAAGGCCGAGGTCTGCAAAACCTCTACCGGCGGTTCGATTCCGCCCGGTGCCTCCATTTATTCTTGCTGTTCACGAATGCTGGTTTTCTGTTTTATTGCATTAATAATTTGTTCGCGTGTGTTTGGGTCGGGTTGAATACCAATTGCCACGTTCCATTCTGTGCCATTGTTGTCTTTGAATGACGGAAGTTCTTGTGTTATCGTAACATTGTCTTTTACGACCTTTCCAAGCGTATCAACTTGTCCAGGGTTCGGATTGCCTATATCAAGTCCGTCCATGCCGGTTAAAACTTGTACCTTTGCGCCCATGTATTCTGAATTGGGTGACCTGTTAATACTTGTCAATGCAAGATACTCTTTTAAAAGCTCTGCATTTGTTAAGTCCACTTCCAAGGTGACTACGTCGCCAGATTCAATAGAGTCCTTTATTCTTTCAAGAGCAGCCTCTTGATTAAAGCCTTGCGAGATTTTGATATTTTCTTTTTGTTGTGCCACTTCTCCTATTTCAAAAGCACCTTCAAGAGCGACACTGGGCGCAGCTCTGACGCCGGCTCTTAACAGCCGCGTCAAAGCGCCGCCAACGGCACCGCCGGTACTTCCAACGACTTCGGCAGTAGCAGCACCAGACACAAGCCCGCCTATTAATCCGCCGGCAAGCGTAATAGGTGCCACAGCGCAAAACTCGTGAATAACGGCTTTTGCCGTTGGCCCCAAGATTGTGCCTTCCGTGTACGATTCGAATTTTTTGTATATCACTTCAGTGGTAAAATCACGCTTTATTACCTTATCAACTTGCTTTGTCCATTTTTTCGGGGCGCCAAGTCCTTTGCCCACACAGTTGACAATATGAAGAATGCCTTGAATGGTTCTTTGCACACCGTCAACAGTACCGCCTACACCTGTGATTGTCAGGTCCGCAGCCGTGCCCATTGCCTTTTTTGTTCTGCTTGCATTCATTACGTCCACATTATAACACAATTCAACAACCACACAAGTATAATAATCTTGTGAAAAGGCAACCGGTGCCTCCATACGCTTTGACAATTTCCATGATACGCCAGTATAATACTGTTGTGGAAAGGCAAAAATGATTTATAAAAATATTCTGGAAATGATTGGCGGCACACGATTGCTTGAAATATCCCGTCATACAAACACAACAATCGCCGCCAAGTTGGAAGGCGACAACATCGGCGGAAGCGTCAAAGACCGCCCCGTCAAAAGCATGCTGCTTGCCGCGCTCAAAAGCGGTGAACTTACAAAAGACAAAACAATACTGGAGGCAACAAGCGGAAACACGGGAATTGCGTTTGCGATGCTTGGCGCCGCATTGGGGTACCAGGTAACACTTGTAATGAGCGAAGCGGTTTCGACCGAAAGACGCAAACTTATGAAAGCCTATGGCGCAGAAATCGTATTAACACCGGGAGACCAGGGCACCGACGGCGCAATACGGCGTGCAAAAGAACTTGGTAACCAAAACCCGGGCAAGTATTTCTATGCGGACCAACACGGCAACAAAAACAATCCCCGCGCCCACAAAACAACGGCAAACGAGATTTGGAAACAAACAAAAGGGCGAGTAACGCACTTTGTCGCCACGGTCGGCACGGGCGGCACCATTATGGGCGTGGGAAAAAGGTTACGGGAGTTAAATCCAAACATCAAAATTATCGAGGTACAAGCAGTCGTTGGCCACAAAATCCAGGGCCTGCGAAACATGCAAGAATCCGCATCTCCTTCTATATATAGTGCCGCCCACGCCGACTTCCGTATCATGGTAACCGACGAACAGGCCTTTGAAACCGCCCGGCAACTTGCGCGGAAAGGCCTTCTTGTGGGTATGTCAAGCGGTGCGGCTTTGTTTGCGGCAAATCAAATTGTAAAAGACCCGAATATTGTAAACCCCAACCAAGAAAATCTTATCATTGTTATCTTTCCCGATGGCGGCATGAAATACTTGTCCACGCCGTTATTCGGGGTGCATGATGACAACTATGTACAGGCACCAAACCTGTATAACAAGTACGAAATGAAAGAATTTTCAAAGGAGTATCTTTGTCGTCGCAAAAATGAAACTTGTTGACCTTGAAAGCAAGCACGTTGCATTTGATAATACCGCCAGGAACAAAAATCTCATCGAACTTGGAAAAAAGGCCGGTTATGATTACGTGCTTTTGGGAACGCACAGAGGCTTTAATCCCCAAAGAATACAATTTGAAATCAACCGGATTAACGAAATGGCGGTTTCCGGACACTCTCGTCCTGTTCGCATTGTCATTTGTTCCAACGGAAAGGTTTTCATAGACAATACGCATTGGGCATTGGCGTATATAAAGAGATATGGAATTGATACGCAATTAAACCAATTGCCTTTTTATATTGTGGACTTTTCGGGGGAAATTCCGTTGCTTGTCAATGTTAACGGGTCAGTTATCAAAAACGAAAACGATATGAAAAGGGCGGTAAATGCCGCCGGCAAAGTTGAACAGCGGGTACAGCGCGGCTGGCGCCCCGAATCACTGTCCTCGCCGCTTAAAGACTTGCACTTCGAAATCATTGAATCTTTCGCATGATTGTGGTATCTTGCATGGGAGGTTTTTAATATGGAAAAAGACAAACGCTTTATCGAACTGGCCCCATCTACATGGGAAGCGCAGGAAGACTATGTTATGAACATGCTCCGCAGTCCCGAATTGAAAAAGTTCTGTGCCGACCGCGGAATAGACCATGCAAGCGGATTTTTCGGTCCGCCGCGCGGAGGTACTTTCTATTCTGCGCTTGCTGCTTATGCGACGGGTTTGCCAATGTTGGGCGTACACAGGCCCAATTGTGTTATAACTGATGGTATTGCTGACGCGGGCCGCTCGTTGTCTCACTTTTTAAAGACCGACACCCAATTCAACGACCACTTTTTGACGGTGCATTGGATGCGTCCCGAGCGATGCGACCAAAAGGTACAGGACGCCATGGGTTTTATAGGCACAGAAATATCCGACGGACGATGGGTGCACTTCCGTCACAGCGCCCAAGAGGCGCTTAGGTCGGCCGCCAAACTGAACGGAACTGAATACACCGAACCCCAAATCGAAGACAAACATCGCATACCAAATATTATTATCCCGGGTCAAGAAAACGAAAAGACCCAGGTAACATGGACACACGTGGAAGGCTTTATCATGGCTGTTCGCGACCAAGTTCGTAAAAACAAAATCAAACCCACCGGCGTAGTCGGTACAACCCCAATCGGTAAAATTCTTGCTGTTTTGGCGGCGGACATTCTTAACATTGACCAGTTTCTAAGCGTTCCGCAAGACGGTTGTCTTTCATTTGATAATAATACTGCCACTGCTCCCGGTTTGACAATGAATCTTGTCAAAGACCCAACAAAGGCAAGCCTGCCGTGGGAACGCTTTGCAGAACGATACCGCGAACTTGAAGGTATAAAAGGTAAACCGCATCTCATTACAGAGCACTTGCAAAACTTTGACCGCTGATGTAAGATTATTGCATGGCAAAAATAGTAAACCCATCATACGAAATCCTTGGAGAGATTGACGGCCTTGCTCTGCTGCGGCACATTGAAAAAATCGCCCGCACATGTTATCGAAGTGAAAACCTTATAACCGCGGACGGCGAGAGTGCAAAAAAAATCGTCAAAATGCTTATTACAAGCGGCCACGACGCAATGCTGGAACATGCAAGCGTCTCGGTGCGCTTTGTCGCGGATGTGGGCTTTTACAAAGACCTTACCCGTCACCGCATGGCAAGTTATGCAATCGAGTCCACCCGATGGTGCAACTATCACAAAGATAAATTCGGAAGCGAAATAAAAGTCGTCGCCCCCGTCAACATTCACAAAGGCACCCCCGAGTACGACATATGGCTTAAGTGTATGAACCAAATCGAGGCCGCGTATATGGATATGGCAAAACTTGGGTGCAAGCCCGACCAGTTGCGCATGTTACTCCCGCACTCTACCGCGGCGGAAATTAACATCACAAGCAACCTGCGCGAATGGCGTCATATCTTGAAACTTCGAACTGCACCCAATGTACACCCAAGTATAGTTACACTTTTGAAACCATTACTTGCCGAGTTTAAAAAGAAAATCCCCGTTGTTTTTGATGACATCAATCCGGAATAAGTGTATAATAAAACATATGAATGCGAAAACAACACGAAAATACGAATTAATAACCCAGATTGCGGGGCTGGGTGCCTCTGACGCGGCATTCCCCGCGTTGCTTGCGGAACTTTGCTCGATTGACTATCAAACCGCATTTGAAATGTGGGAGTTCATGCTTTCAAAACATTCCGCCTCCCTGTCCGACAAAGCGGTATGCAACCGCATGGAAGTGTTACCGTTCACCATGTTCCTTCGCATATCGGAAACAAAAATGCGTACCCTGTTTACCGAAAGTTTGCCGCTGCAAAAACTTATCTATGGCATATGCGCCACCGCAGGGGCAGGGAATAACTTGGCGTTTCTTACAAGCTTAATATCAGCAAGCAAAATCGATACCGCGGACGAATGTTTGCAAAAACTTCGCGGCAATTCCAATGTGGATTTTAACGAACTTATGCTGACCATCGTCAATGACGTGTTTGCGGCATACTGCGCCAAAAATAATGTCCGCGTCCCCGTGCTTAACAAAAAACAAAAGACGCTGTTACTTGATTATATCGGCAAAATTAAAGGCTCGAACAAAGCCCTATTGACACAACGCCTTAAAGAGTTGTAAATATAACTGTGGAAAAAGCCGTGGGGGAAACGCTTGTAAAAAAAGAGCAATTTTTCGCCAAAAGCGGGGTTGTTTTAACAGGTATCCTTGGGGTATACGGCTGTATTTCCGCCATTGATTTGTTTTTAAGTATTTTCCTTGCAGCAAAACTATTTTTTGTAACAGACGGCAACTTCGGTTTGGTTGGGCTTTTCTATGTCGTCCATTTCGCATTATTGTTTGTTGGTTATATTATTTCATCATATATAAGCAAGCGATACTCCCGTGTCTGGTGCATACGTTCCGCGGTTTTAATAATACTTGTAACTCTGGTTCTCATAGTATTCCTGCAAGACCAAATAGACACATTTTACCTGCTGTTCGGAGGCCTTACCGGTATTGCCATGGGCATGATGTGGGGGCCCGTTAATATGTTTGTGACCCAAACATTTGGCGGACCTCGTATGTCGGCGGTGATGACATATCAAAACTCTGTCAGTTCGGTGATTAAAATCATTTTCCCATTTACACTGGGCGCAATTATCGAGTACGCAAGTTTCTTCCTCGCAAGTGTCATCGCCCTTTCAATAAGTATTTGTTGTATCGCATTTACGTTTTTCCTGCGCGATAACAAGGCCCTTAACAAACCGCTTTCCATGCGCAAGTATTACCGCCTTATAAAAGAAAAAAAGTTCACAAAGCCCGTTGCGGTCCTTGGTCTTACGCACTTTCTTTCCACCCAAGCCATAGTCTGTGCCCCATTTCTTACCAATATAATGATAGCGCAAGTATACGGTAACAATTTCAGTCTCGGCTGGATGCTATCCGTTTTTTACGCGGCGTCCATACTGGTGATGATAAGTTACAAACTTCTTAAACCCGGCCGCGTCAAAAATTCCTATTTCATGGGCTCGTGCGTGCTGGCATTTTTATTTTCGCTTGGATTATTGTTTGGTGTTGACAAGACCACGCTTATATTTTTTAATATCGCGTCGATTGCACTGTTAATGCTTACCCGGATAGAGGTCTTCGCATTGTCTTTCAATATAATGAAACTTCTTGGGCACGAAGAATACCTGTCCGAATCCAATCTGCTGCAAGAATTCTTTATGATGCTTGGCCGGTGTCTGGCAATGGGTATTGTCGCCCTTGTGTACTTTATTGATATTTCTTTGTTATTCAGTATATCCGCGGTAGTTATGATGATAATGGCGCCTATTGCGTGCGCGCTTGTATTCTTTTGGTACCGCGCATATACTTTTGCAGCACTGCAGGAACCTCAACCGACCCATCCGCCTGCTGAAACTGTTCCACAATCGCAGGAATAATACGGCTTGTCGCCAACCCGCTTGCGTTAAGGGTATGTAAAAATTCCGTTTCCGTTTTCATGCGGCATCCGGTGTCATCACACTCATGTTTTTGCACTTTAGTGCGTATGCCTCCGCGGCGTGCCTGGTAATCGCTTGCGGTAGAGCAGGAACTTACCTCTTTATATCCGCCCATCGACGGGATAAAGACCTCGATATCATATGTCTTTGCCATAGGTCCGCCCATGTCGCCCGCCGCCAACGCAACCGTTTGAAAATGCAAGCCCAACCCATCAACCAACTTTTCCGCATTACGCACAAGTTCATCAAAAAACTTTGGTGCATCTTGTGCCAAGCAGTAAATAAACATCTCGACCTTGTTGAATTGGTACCCGCGTATCATGCCGCGCTCGCTTGTCCGGTAACTTCCCGCCTCTTTACGGTAACAAGGCGACAACCCGGCATATTTAATAGGAAGTTTATTTACAGGGATAATTTCATTGCGGTGAAGGCTTATAAGTGCCGTCTCCGCGGTAGGCAGCAAAAACTTTGACTTCCGGGGGTCCTTGTCAAAGTTTGTGATAAAGACCTCGTCTTGAAACTTTGGAAACTGGCCCGCCGCGAACCCGCTTTCGTAATTCAAAAGGTGCGGGGGCATAACAAGGGTATACCCGTTGCCAAGGTGAAAATCCACAAAATAATTCAAAAGCGCCCATTCCAATTCCGCCCCAATGCCGGTATAAACCCACGTGCCGCTGCCCGAAATTTTGGCCGCACGCTCGTAATCAATTATTCCAAGATTGGTACACAATTCGACGTGGTCTTTTGCCTTGAACGAAAACTGGGAACGTTTTCCGAATGTTTTTACCACGCGGTTTTCCTCTTTCCCGCCTGCTTGTACCTCGGGCAGGGGAATGTTTGGCAGCACCGCCAACGCCTTGAAAAGCCGGTCCTCGATTTTGTCCATGCGAACAGAGGCGATTTGCTCGCCCAATCGTTTCATGTCTGCAATCATCTTGTCGCGTTTTTCTTTTATCTTTGTCTGGGAAATCTCGTCGCTTACGCGGTTTCTCTCGGCACGCATCGCGTCAAGTTTCGCCTGGGTCTTTCTTTTTTGTGCGTCAAGACGCAAAATGGCCTTGAAGTCCACAACCACCCCACGTTTGCAAAGTGCCTCCGCAATCTCTTTAGGGTCTTTTCTTATAAGTGCAATATCAATCATGTTCAAAGTATATCACGGTTTTATGTATATGAAAAGCCTCTGTTGTCAACAATCAAGTTAAGGGAGGGTACACAACAATGTCCACAATCAAAACCATACGAAGTGCCACAAGAATGGAAAAAAGCCGCGCAAAAGCAATCGCATTCAGCACGGTTGCAGTTTTAATAATGCTTACGGTGGCGGTTACACTTACGACAATCTCACTTACGGGAAATCCCAAGAAAAAGGGGCCCGGCGATGGCGGGTCGGGAGAAGAAGTGTCCACCGCAATCACATTTGCGATACCCGTTCAAAGTTACACGTCGATACTTAAAAATTGCAGCCTTACCGAGTTGCAATACAACGAAACGATGGAGCGTTGGGAATCGCATAAAATGGTAACGCTGGAGGCCCCGCTTGGAACGGCTGTCCTTGCCACATTTGCGGGAACGGTTGCCAGCGTCCAGGACCACATGATGTACGGCCGCCAAATAACAATCGAACACCGCGACGGATTGAAAACCGTTTACAGCAACCTTGACCGCAACGTCAACGTGTCACAAGGCGACCAAGTCGCAAAAGGTCAAAAAATAGGTTCGGTAGGGCAAACATCCAATATCGAGTTCACAACAACGCCCCACTTGCGAATCGAAGTTTATAAAGATGGCAAGCGCATCGACCCGAATGACTATATCGACTTTACTAACAAATAAAAAAGCAAAGCAAAGGGGGCACATCGCCCCCTTGTTTTTTGTTGTAACCCGGTTATTGTTGCATTTCTTGGTCGTCTTGCAATGTGGTTTTTCCCATTGGCTTATATGGCATATCCGGATGTTTTTTATTCCACTCCCGCTCGAACTCCTTTTCGCTTTCTTTGGTAAGGAAGCTTGGGACTCTTTCGCGTTCTTCGGGTGTCATGAATAGTTTTGCCATTGCGTATTCATGATATGGCCCTGTATTTTTCTCATAAAGATAACTAGGGTCACCATTAAATTGTTCTTGCGCTCTGTCAAGACGGTCAGCAATTTTTTGCAACCGTCTTTGTTCCTCTTGGGCATTGGCGTCAGTTGCGACCGTCAGTGCCCGTTGCACAATATCCTCTGAGCTTAATTCCGCAGCGGTTATTTCCGTCGCGGTTATCTCCGTTGTGGCTTTGGGTTGGTTAATAGCCGGCCCAAATGCGCCATGATGCAGGGCCGCCGCAGTAAGCACCCCTCCCGCGATAAACGGCAGCACCGTTTTCTTGGTCATCGCAATCGCCCATTGCAGATTGCTTTGTTTTTCTTGTACATTGTTGTCCATGTTGATTTTTCTCCTTTTTAAGATTGTGGATAACTGTAACATCGCACATAAAAAAATCAAGTGTTTTCAACATGAAACTCCAAGCAACTTCACGCTAAAAAGATGTTGACAATTTTTTTTATTTGTGGTAATATACTGGTCTGTGCGTCGCATTTTGCGCGCCCACAGACAGGTCTTTGAAAACTTAATACAGCACATTTGTACAAGTAAAACAAAAAGTAAGTTTTTTGTTCTTGTCAATTTTGTACGAAACAGTACATTTAAATTCAACGCAAGCAAACAAAAGTGTTGCTTGAGTTAAAAATCAAACATTAGAGTTTGATTCTGGCTCAGGACGAACGCTGGCGGCGTGCTTAAGACATGCAAGTCGAACGAGGGCAGCAATGCCCTAGTGGCGGACGGGTGAGTAACGCGTGAGTAACGTGCCTTTAACTGGGGAATACCGTTTGGAAACAGACGTTAATACCGCATATGACCACAAGGCGGCATCGCCAAGGGGTGAAAGA
>Ga0123353_10009664_pt1 | contig 13352 bp, 14 predicted proteins | sample TergutLab28metaG_3_FD_92763 | JGI IMG/M metagenome (GOLD analysis project Ga0123353, IMG submission 92763) | Labiotermes labralis P3 segment gut microbial communities from Petit-Saut dam, French Guiana - Lab288 P3 | ecosystem: Host-associated > Arthropoda: Insects > Digestive system > Gut ... | reverse complement strand
TTTCACCTGAAATCCTTCTTGATGGCGTTTGGAATTGACACCATTTTCGGCATTCCGTGCTGAAATACAAGGGGGATTTCAGGGTTCTCATAGTTTGACCAGAGACGACTCGCCGGATTAAGGACTAGAGTACCATCACAAAATGACCGAAAACATTTACAAACCCGATTTGATGGAAGTTCTCGACGTTATGCAACATACCGTTGACGTAAAGTCGGTGAGAGTCCGATTCAAAGACAAAAAACAACAGGAAAAATTTTCGTTTCAAGTCGGGCAGTTCGGAATGTACAGCATCTTCGGCTACGGCGAGTCGGTTTTCAATATCTGTTCTAGTTCTAATTGGAAGGATTACATCGAATTTTGTTTCCGCAAGACGGGACGAGTGACCGATGCAATGTGGAAGGTCGTGCCGGGTGATACCATCGGCTTTCGCGGTCCTTACGGTAACTTCTATCCCATGAAAGAGTGGGAAGGCAAAGACCTCGTCTTCGTTGCCGGCGGAATTGCAATGCCGCCAATCCGATGTGCAATCTGGTACGCTCTCGAAAACCGGAAAAAATATGGCAGAATCACGGTGGTTTACGGAGCAAGAACGGTCGGCGACCTTGTCTTTCGGGCTGATCTGGCGCAGTGGGCAGAGCATCCGAACGTCGATGTCTTACAAACGGTCGATCCCGGTGGCGAAAGCCCGGACTGGAACGGAAAAATCGGATATGTACCGACCATTTTGAAGGAGGCGACGTTCGATGCCAAAAACGCGGCGGCGTTGGTGATAGGACCACCGATTATGATAAAGATTGCGCTCCAAGTGTTTGCCGAAGCCGGCATGCGGGACGACAACATTTACACAAGCTTGGAGAACCGAATGAAATGTGGACTCGGCAAATGCGGTCGTTGCAACTGCGGTCCTGTCTATGTCTGCAAAGAAGGTCCCGTCTTTACGCTCAAACAGATGAAACAGTTGCCGGAAGACTATTAAGCATGTTCGGATAACATGTTCGGAAACCATCTTATCTGACAAAACTGGTCATCACTGCCTCTTCACGCTCCGGCAACGGGACGTGTCCTTTGCCGTGTTCCGCCAACTGCAAAAGGTACGCCAGATTTCTGCCCTGCACCCGTAGCACTCGTAGTCCTTCGAGGTCCTGAAGTATCTCGCCGGGAGCACGACCATGAACCGCAGTCCAATAACAACCGCTGGCAACCGTCATTTCGGAAATCTGAAAAAACTTATTCAATTCGTCAAAGGCGGCTGTCCCGCCGCCGCGCCGCAACACCACAACAGCGGCACCGTACTTCAACCGAAATAGTCCGCCATTGCCAAACGAAACGTAAAATACCCGATCCAAAAAGGATTTCATTGTCCCGTTGATCCCGGCAAAGTACGTGGGGGAACCGAGAACAATCGCATCGGCGGCGGTCAGTTTCGGCAACAATTCGTTGACCGGATCGTTCGGAAAGGCGATACATTTGCCGCTTTGGACTTCCCGGCACTTTGCACAGCCGATGCAACCGTGAATCATTTTGTTGCCGATGGTAACGAGTTCCGTCTCGATGCCTTGCTCCTGTACTTCGCCGAGTAATACTTGCAGGGCTTGTACGGTGTTGCCGTCGTTGTTAGGACTTCCGTTAATGGCGATGACTTTCATTGTTTGTGGGTGGGTCGAATTTTCCCCCATTGTACGCGGTGCTTGGGTGTTTTACAAGTGTGCCAACGACTGAAAAACCATGAGCTCAAAATATTCCCCACAATGTGGTAGAATGACAGGAGCAATGGGGCGTTGTTTGGCAAAAAACGCACAATTTTGCGAACTTGAGAAATTTTTAGAAGATTTTCTCAAAAAGTGTCGCAACTTGGTAGCGTTTTTCCATATACCTATTGTCATGGGAAAATTCCCTTTTTGTAATTCGGAACAAGTCTATTGACCGAAAGGAGGACGCTATGAAAAAACAGATCATTTTATCCTTATTGTTGGGTTTCGCGCTTGCAGGATTGCCTGATACACTTTTAGCGCAACGCGGCTCCGCTCGCGACAGCGAATCGGAAGGAAGGCAATCCGCAAGGCAATCGGCGAGTGCAACACCGGCAGCACGACCCACTCAAACAGCGGCGGGCAGACCGACACCGGCAGCGCGACCCGCTCAAACAGCGACGGACAGACCAACACCGACGGCACGACCTACTCAAACGGCGACAACACCGGTACCGCGACCTACTCAAACGGCGGCAACACCAACACCGGCAATACGCCCCAACAACCAGTCGGCGGACAGACCCGCCTCGGCGGCGCGCCCCAATAACCAGGCGACGGACAGACCGACACCGGCGGCGAGGCCGACTCAAACAGCGGCAACACCGGCACCACGCCCCGCTCAAACGGCGGCAACACCGGCACCGCGACCTACTCAAACAGCGGCGGATAGACCGACACCGGCGGCGCGACCTACTCAAACAGCGGCAACACCGGCACCGGCAATACGCCCCAACAACCAGTTGGCGGGCAGACCGGCACTGGGAACGCGACCCACTCCGTCAGCGGATGGAACGATCTCGGTACCGCGACCCACCCCAGCGGCAGAGAGACCGGCACCGGCAATACGCCCCAACAGCCAGGCGGTGGACAGACCTGCACTGGGAACGCGACCCACTCCGTCAGCGGATGGAACGATCTCGGTACCGCGACCCACCCCAGCAGCAGAGAGACCAACACCGGCAAATCGCCCAAATAACCCGGCGGCGGACAGCCCCGCCTCGGCGGCGCGTCCCATCAGCCAGGCGGCGGACAGACCGGCACTGGGAACGCGCCCCACTCCGTCAGCAGATGGAACGATCTCGGTACCGCGACCTACCCCAGCGGCAGAGAGACCAACACCGGCAAATCGCCCCAATAACCAGGCGGTGGACAGACCGGCTCTGGCAACTCGTCCAACGCCATCAGCAGACGGAACGATCACAATACTTCGTCCCAGCCCCGCAGCGGAAAGACCGATACCAACAACGCGTCCCAATAACCCGGCGGCGGACAGACCGACTCTGGCTCCTTCCGCCGGAGGACCAGCACTAGGAGGAAGACCAAATCAAACGGAAAATCGACCGGCACTGGGAGAAAGACCGAATCAAACGGGCGACCGACCGGCATTGAGACCAACTCAACCGGTGGATAGAACGCCACCTTCGACGAGACCGGCGATAGACAGGGGACCGGCAAATAGACCAGCAACGACTCCTGCAACCGATAGCAGAGGTTGGGGGAGCAGTGCTGGTAGCAACCTTGCCCGTCCTGCTGGTCCCGCACCCACTCGAAACCGAGTGGACATTCGGGACACTTATATCTCGAAGACGGTTGTCAATAATGTAAACATCAACATTCAGAACAACTACTTTAACACGCCTCGCTATCGACCGGCATCCATTTTTAACGCCGGATGGTACCAGAGATACCCCACTGCTTGGTGCCCTTACCATCCGATTCATCCGAGAGTATGGTGGCAACCCGCGCCGACTTGGGGGATTACGTGGAGATGGTTTTCCGTCGGTTTTATGTCTCCGTATGTGGTTAATACTGTCGTAACACCGCTTCCGTATTATTACGGCACGAATGTATACTACGTCGGTGATATGGTTTATGTGAATAGCGAACCTTACGTTCGAGCGGATGTTTACTACACTCAAGCAGTTGAACTTGCCGCTCGTGGTGTTCCGCAAGCCCCGATTCACATCACCGTCAATGTCGATGTCCCGACCGCAGTAACAGCCCCCACCCCTGCCGTTCAGCAACAGGACGAATGGATGCCGATGGGCACGTTTGCCGTACTGGAAGACCCGGAGGCGACGACGACTTCGGTGATTGTCCAGTTGGCAACGAACAAGTCGGGACACATTGCCGGTAATGTGATCAACATGCAGACCGATGAGATCACGCCGGTGTATGGAGCGATTGATCCGGAAACGCAACGCGTTGCCATGCGGATTGAAGGGAGCGAGGAAATCGTGGAGTGCGGGCTGTGGAATTTGACGCAAGACACATTGACGGTACTCCTACATGTCGATGGCGAGACCACGGAAGAGCGGACGTTCGTTCGGTTGTCGGACCCTGATGAAGAGGAACTCGCACCGTAGAGTGCCCCGGGGACTATCGTCTGGAGACAGCGGCGGAGCGCCGCTGCAAGTCTCTGGGAAAATTCTTGAACGCCCCAGTTATCGCTCATGACCCTACGATTCCAGACGTTTGAAAACGTGCAGGTCCTAGCCGTGTAAAGTATATTCGCACCGAACTGGCGGGCTAACGCCCGACCTCTCATGCGGTTGCGTACCGCACTGCATTGCGAAAGAGTGCCAAACCATCCCCTTCGGATGGGCAATTTTTAAGCCGTGTCCAATGGGGATGTTGCACCGGATCAATGTACCGCTCCGGATGAGGCATAAGCCCGAACACTCTGCCGGTCTCGTCGCAAACACCTGCAATGTTCCCTGCCGAACCATCGGGATTGTCCTCCGGAATATAACAAAGAGGCAACTGCTGTTTCGTTAGCAATGCCGACAAGTCCGCCGGCGACTGGGGAACGAACCGCCCTTCGGCGTGAGCAATCGGCAAGTAGAGGGTTTCGATCCCTTGAAGGAAAACACACTTTGACGGGGTCGTTCGCAACCGCACCCAGCGAACGGTACATTGTGGCGTTGTGTTCCACGTCAGTGTCATTTTTTCCTGATCGCCAAGTAAGCCTGCTTTGAGGAGCACTTGAAAGCCGTTGCCGATGCCGAGGATCAACTTGCCCGCATCACGAAACGTTTGCGTCGGTTCGTACAGGGAGTGCCGGATTCTTTCGGCAAAGGTTTTTCCTGCGCCGATGTCATCGCCGAAACTGAATCCTCCCGGAATACAAAGGATGTCCGTTTGTCCGAGCATTTCCGGTTTTTCCAACAACCGGTTCAGAGAGACGATTGCGGTGGATGTTGCCCCTGCCAGTTGAAAAGCGTATTCGGTTTCCTGATCGCAATTCGTTCCCGGCGCACGAAGAATAAGTACACGAGTCATGATATTAAGTTTAGCACATTTATAACCGTTGCAATCCCTACCCCGTCAGCAGTCCGCTGGGGATGCCAAACGTTTGCATCATTCGGTCGATGGCAATGCCAAGCAACAGGTTGACGAGCAAAATGGCGACAAACGAATAGACAAACGATTTCGTCGCCGCTTGCCCGACACCTTCTGCTCCTTCCTTGCAGTGAAACCCTTGATGGCAACTAATCAACGCAATAATACCGCCGAAAAAAATGGTCTTGCACATTCCCGCAAAGATGTCGAACGGACCAACAAATCTCGCAGCTTGTTCCCAATAGTGATGTTCGTTTATTTCCAACACGTAAATGCAATAATAGGCGGCACCAAAAATGCCGGTAACATCGGCAATGAGTGTCAGTGCCGGGATGAGAATCAGGCAGGCAAAAACCCGTGGCACCACAAGATAATGAATTGGGTTCGTTCCCATGCAGATGAGCGCATCTATCTGTTCTGTGACGCGCATCGTGCCAAGTTCGGCGGCAACGGACGAACCAACACGTCCTGCCAACATCGTTGCAGCCAACACGGGACCAAGTTCGCGCACCAAGGACAAACTGATGACACCGCCGAGGATAGTTTCCATGTCGATTTGCTTGAATTGCGCGTACAACTGGACAGCAAGGACCATTCCGATGAACACGCCGGTAAGCATCACGACGGGCAAACTCAGTACGCCGATAGTATAGCAGGAGTGAACGAGTTGCTCCCGGCGTGGCAACCGCCAGAAGAGCCAAACGAAGGTCTGATAGCAAAACAACGAAAAGTTGCCGAGATAGGCAAGGTGATCGGAAAAGTATTTCCCGGTCCCTTGGAGCCAATCGTTGGCTTCTCCTTTGATCTCGCCGATGATGGTCAGTTTTCGCACGGTCATGGTGGGTAGGAGTCAGGAGTCAGAAGATGGGTTATTGTGACCACATTCCGTCAGGCAAAACCGGTTCTTCCACTCGAAGGTATTGTACCATTTTTTCTCATCTCTGCGAAAGGGTGTTTCGAATGACGAGCCGCGTAAGCAAGGGAGCACGCAAGAGCGGGGTGGCGTTAGCCCGCTGGTTCACAACGGATGACGTTCACACGCATCACTGGCGGGCTTACGCCTGACCACTCTTTTTCCCTTGCTTACTGTTACTGCACACTTTTCGGTGGCGTAATCGGGAAGAGCCGCAAAATCTCTGCCCTATTCGGTCTGCGACCGTACTCACAGATTTCAAATGCCTCCGCGTACTTGACCTTCCTGCCAACCTCTTCGCCGTACAGTTCGATCAGTTTATCGCGGTATCGATTGGCAATTCCCTCTGCCTGCGATTTGAAGCGTTCGACAGTCCTTTCTCTCTGTGCTGGGATAAGAGTCGGATCCGCCACCGCCGCGACTGCTCGCGGGTTCAAATGTCCCAATGCTCCGCCTTCGGAAAACTGCGAATCCATTAACGCTAATGCCGCCGCCTTCTTGTCGATGGAATCGTCGATGGCAACCACGATGTCCGCCCTAAATGGCGGGTTTTGGAATCCGTCATGCGAGAACAAGAAAACCGGCGTTTTCAGGAGCGGCGGCGTGTCAGGTGCTAAAAAAGGTACACCGACCATATAAGCGGAGTCCTGCATCAAGATGCCCGTGTAGCGATGGTCAGGATGATAATCATTGGGACGGTGAGCGATCACGATGTCGGCATTCCAAAGCCGGATTTCGCGGGTGAATTTTAAGCGATTTGCAAGGGTCGGTTCCAATTCGCCATCGTGAATGTCCCAAACGACCGACTTTGCGATCCCGAGAACCTTCGCGGCATCTTGTGCCTCTTGGTATCGACGGAGTGCAAGCGCACCGCCGGCTTCTTTCCAATGCCCGATGTCGCCGTTGGTCGTCGAAACAAATTTGACTTGGTCGCCGCGCTCTGCCCAAAGCACAGCCGTACCGCCGGCACGAATCTCCGCATCGTCTGGATGGGCACCGAAATTGATGATACGGACTTTCCCGTCATCGGGAATTTGCGCATCGGGCGCAGTCCCGCCGTAGGGTTTCGGCAACTCCTGCTGTGCGATTGCAGAGGCGATCAAAGCCAATGTTAGCGTCAGTGTAAAAAAACATCTTACCGTTTGATTCATTGTTGTCTCCTATTTGAGGGTTGGAATAAGGAGAGTGTATCGTATGTGGGGAGGCGCGTCAACACGTTCGAGACGAGCCGCGAATGTCAAAGCGAAAAAGTTCGCGTGCTCTCTCCCAAATGGCGTACCTTTGCCATGCCGACGGAACGCTTTCGGCAACTCGCCAAACCGTTTGAGGAGTTTATTGCCCGGTAGGAGACGGAGGGAAAAAACTTGCCCCAATTGCATCCATTGTGCAATGCAAGCATTTCTTGTACAATGAACCGTGTTTCCACTTGAAAGATACCACTCTAATCATGAAACAATTTTTCACAACAGGAATTTCTCTCCTCATTCTCACGTTCAGTACCGCACTTTTTGCCCAAGGACTCACCCCGGAGCAAATCACGGCAGAATGGAAAGCAGGCAATACATTGCCGACAAGCGTGTTCGACACCTATCAACTGCCAACACAACGGCGAGCACAAAACGACACGGGAATCAATGTCCTCGTTGATCTGAACCGTATAAACAGTTTTAACTGGATGTGGAACTATCCGCCACAGTTTGCACAAAACGGTTTCCGTTCTTGTGCAACCCAAGCGACTCTCGACACGATCCTCGGTGAAAATCCGCGTGCTCGAGTTCGAGTGGCAATACCCAATACCCGACCGTCGGAAGAGCCGTTCGCCTGGTGGACACCCCCCGAATTCAATGTCGTTGTCATCCCGGCAGGGAATCCGACTCACCAACAATTCCTTCAAGAAGAAATTGAGGTATTGAAAAAATTCGTGAACGAAGGGGGCGGTGTAATTATCCTAGCAGTACGACCTGCCAATGACGAAGTTGCCAATACGTGGTCTTTCAACAAACTTTTGGGTACATTCGATGCAATGGTGCAACCGACGAGAGTTCAAACCGAGACCGGGACTCACGCCGCATTGAAATTGAGCGACGATTGGGAACCGCTCGTCACGGGCGATCAAGGCGGAGTGGTCCGGGCACGACGAACGTTCGGCAAGGGACGGATCATGATTCTGGAAAACGATGCCGTTCTCTGCTATCCCAGTGGCGGGGGAAATGCTGGTCGGAATAATGAGATAACTCTAAACACATTGCAACGGCAACAAGAATTTGTCACGTGGGTTGCCGGCGGCAAACCTCCGGTGGGGGGGGACCATACATTGCCGCAACCGCGAGCGGGCGGCGGCGGAATCTATCCCGATCAAGAGGTACGCACCGAAGGCATCGTCGCTTACTATGCAAAGAATCAAATCCCGGAACTCTTGCAAGTGGTCAAAGATGATATGCCGATAGCGACTGAATGGATTTACTCCCGTTTACCCTCGGTCAAACCGGAAGAGCCGATGATGTTCGTGCTGACCTCAAGCACCGGCGGCGGATGGGCGGTCAATGTGCGATTGCCGAAGGAAGTCGGAATCATTTCGAATGACCGACATGGCATTGTCGGTATCTTTGCGCATGAACAGGCGCACACGATGCGGGGACCGACCAACGAAAAAGGGGGTTATGGTGCCTCGCCCGCCCACGATCTCAGCGGCGAGGCTCACGCCGGTTGGTTTCAAGGCAAGGTGTGGGCAGAATTCTTTGAAAGAGACCGTGAAAGATCGAACCGCAACTGCAATAGCATCCTGAGTGGCATGGAAAAGTTCTTGGCGTATGATTTTTCCAAACAATACAACGACAGTTTCGGCTGGACAAAACTTTGGTGGGTTTGGCAAAAAATGGATGACCGATACGGTCCGACCTGGTATCCGCGTTGGTATTGGGTACGTGCCACTCGTTGGCAGGATCACGAAGGCAGAAGGCAAACTTGGGACGAAACGATTGAAGACATGAGCATTGCCGTCGGCGAAGATTTGTTTCCCTTCTTCAAGAAGATCGGCACAACGCTCGACAAGGAACGTTTAGCCGAAGTTGAATTTCAAGGAGAAAAATTGACATTGCCGATTGCGGACATTGATTTGGGACCGGGCGGGAATGTCAACCTCTCACCGATTGGGGACTATACAAAACCGTTGGTGAAGGTTGGGGAGTGAGGTAGACCATTATTCAACGGACAGGAACGAAAGCCGTTTTTTGTGCGAAAAAATCAACACGAAACCATGCCCTTTTCCACCACCTTACCTCCGCTCCGATTGGGAGCCATCGAAATCCGTGTCCCTGTTATTCAAGCAGCATTGAGTGGATATTCTGATGCGCCGATGCGGAAGATCGCCCGGCAGTTCGGGTGCGAATTCGTTCTCTGCGAAGTGATGCTCGACCAATTCGTCGTTGCCGTCTCCAAACGAAAGTCTCGGCTGTATTTTGCCGATTCGGACGAACATCCCATCGGAGCGCAAATCATGGGAAGCGAACCGGCGCAATTCGTCCGCGCTGCCCAGCGGCTTGCCGATGAGGGTTTCGACTTGATTGACCTCAATTTCGCTTGTCCCGTCAAAAAGGTACTTGGTCGGCGACGTGGCGGTTACTTGATGAGCGATCCGAAGTCAGCACTCGATATAGTTGCCGCCGTGCGAAAAAACATTCCCGATGCTATTCCGCTCACACTTAAACTCCGAAAAGGTTTTGACGATTCACCGGAAAGCCGAACCCGGTTTTTTGAGATTCTCAATGGAGCCGTCGATCTTGGAGTCTGCGGCGTTACCATTCACGGTCGCACTGTTCGGCAACGGTACGAAGGGACAAGCGACTGGGATTTCGTCTGTGAAGCGAAACAGCATCTTTTAGTGAAGAACCGACCGGACGTGGCAGTCATCGGCAGCGGCGATCTCTTTACGGCAGAGGTTTGTACGCAACGTCTTATGGAAAGTGGTGTGAATGGTTTAGCATTGGCACGCGGCATCATTGGCAATCCGTGGTTGTTTCGGGAAGTATCGGCGGTGTTGCAACAACAACCGAAGCCAGCGGCACCGAGTCTTGCGGAGCAGCGTGAAGTCTTGGCGGAGCATTTTCGTCTTTCAGCGGAACTCTACGGCGAAAGCCGGGCGGCAACGACGATGCGAGCGTTCGGCGTGAAATACTGTTTGCTGCATCCGTGCTTTGAACAGGTTCGACACGATTTTGTGAAGGTCAAAACGGCTGTCGATTGGAAGAATGTACTTGAGAAGTGGTATCGCCAGGAGAAGAGCCAGACGGGTCATGGTTGGGGCGCGGGGGCTTGATACGAATCCAACCTCATTATAACCTCATTGCGGAGGATTATTGAGACTCGCTGTCCCGCTTATCTTTCTCATTCTGTGCCGCCACATAAATCATCCGCAGTTCGTGCAGAATGCTTTCCAACGTCTTCGCCTCCTCCGGCGTTTGATTGCCCGAGGTCTTTTCGGACAGCATCGCTATCGTGTCGATGAAATGTTTGCCTTGATGGAGCAGAATGCGCGTTTCACCATCAATGGGGTTCGGAAAAATCCCCAGCGATACCATCGCCTGCGCCGCCAGACCGGAAGCCAACGTCAAAAGCGACGGTTCCGGGAGAGGCATGTCTTGATTGAGTTGTTCCATTGTTGTTTTAACGTACATCCCACCACCAGACTCCTTCGGGGATGTCTAGGGTGATCTTCTTTTGTTGTTCTGCGATTTTGTTGTTGGTGTCCGCACGGACGCGGTCTTCTTCCAGTGCGAGTTCTGCGTCAATTTCGACACCGCCGGTCGGAGTGAGCAATCGGGTGCCCGCCGTCCGTGCAGCGACAATCGGTTCGACCTCTTTCGGAGCAGGAAAGGTTTCCAACCGATACCGTTCCTCATCGCCGAAGAACTCCATCGACCAGCCGGACTGACCGTAGAAGTCTTCCCGCTGAATGTGTGCCGCACAGATCAACATGTCGATCCAGTTACGGAGTTGAGCAAAGACCATCGCCTGCTTAGAAATTTCAGGATACAATCGGGTGAAACTCTGCGTAAATGCCCTGCTACCGCGATCCAAGTCGGCACCACTTACGGTAACACGTCCCCCTTCAAATGCAACGAGTTCGTTTTCGCCGACCAACTTGATTCCTTTGCCGTCCAGTTGCATACCGGTGCGGTCTTCCGTCAAGATGACCGAATCATAATCCGGCACAAAATACCAACGGAACAAGGCATTGGTGGTATTCGACTCGGTGTTGTCGATAAACGATTGTAATCCCCGCACCGCAAGGCGGTCTTCTCCGAGAGCGATTCGCTTCATTCGGTAATCAGCGGCGACCATCATTTGAGCGGCGTGAGTCGTGGCGGGAATGCCGTCGACTCGAACCGTTTGCATTCCGATGTTTTCACGCACTCCCCGTACAAATTCTTGCTGTAACCGGGCTTGTTGCAAGCCACGCGGGATGGCACCGAATTGCTGTTGAAACTGTTGCAATTTGGCAATACCCTCTTCGGTCGGGTCAATGGAGCAACCGACGATGTTGCCGCCATTGCCGCCGGGAGTGTAAGCACGAAGAGCGGTAACTAAATGCCGCAGTTCAAGCACCGGTTGCAATGAATTCACGCCGATCATAATGTCTTCGTATCCCGGAAACCACGCTTCGGCAGGACCCGCAATCACGATGTCCTTGGAATCAGGAAAATAAAAGACATGCGTGATTCGCTGTAATCCGGCAAGATACAGCATCTCGCTGGTGAGCATGCCGTCCCCTTCGATGGTGTTGGCGAAGGCTTTTTCGAGCCGATTCAAACTGATACAACGCATCGGACTGCTTTCGGTAACATCGCCGCGAAGTCTGTATGCCGCTTTTTCGGCGTTCAGTTGCGTGCGGGATAAAACCCCGAAATCCGTTACTGTGCGGCGTAACATCAGTCCGCGAGCATCGACGACCACACCGCCGCCCGGTCGGTTGTATTCTTGTTCCGTAAGAGACGCAGCATTGATATTTTGGTCGGGATCAATTTGCTCCTGGGCAAATAACGAAACACCTCTGCCGACCAGGAACGCTGCCGCACAGAGAAACAACCAACGCAAAACAAAAGACCGGTGCATATTTTTCATCGGGGACTCCTCTTGAAAAGAGTGTATAGGGAACGACAGATGATACGCAGTATACCATAAACGGGCAAAAGTACCGTTTTTTTGACAGGAATTGCGGGAAATTCAGGATTGTGTTGACAGGATTTACGGGATTTACGGGATAGAGTGGGTTCCTTTATCCTCAAAATTCTGTAAATCCTATCAGAAAATTCCTATCAACAACCGTGTTTTTCGAGTTTTTCCCGAAGCGTATCCGGCTGGAAGGGTTTGACGAGGTAATCGGTAACGCCCGCCTGAATGGCTTCCAGAATTCGGGACTTTTCTGCTTCGGTCGTTACCATAATGACCGGAACCACTTTGTCTTGCGCGCGGATCGCTTTGAGCAGGTCCAAGCCGGTCATGCCGGGCATATTCCAGTCGGTCAAGACCAGATCAAACTTTCCGGGGGCGAAGAGGGCGATTGCCTCTTGACCATCGGCGGCTTCAGCAACATCTTTTACGCCAACGGCTTGAAGGGAACGCAAAATAATCTTGCGCATCGTGCTGGAATCATCCGCTACGAGAACTCGGGTCATGATAAATCTCTCTAAATAACTGAAAACTGTTACGATATGTTACCAACCGGGACTGCGAATGTCAAGCGGTCAACTCAACACCTGTTCGAGTTCCCGGCGAACCTGACTTTCGATTGTTCCCTTCATGATCGTCGCTACAATGGGCAATACGACCGAAATATGCACGGAAGACTCCTGCGACTCGACCGTTCCCGTGAGCGAAAACCCCAAAATCTTGAAGGAAAAATCAAGTGAGTCGGGCGAAGTCCACGTCTCTTTGAGATCGGAAACGGTGTAGGTATGCTGGTCTTTGATTTCCGTCCGCTTTTGTTTCAATCGCTCCGTGGCTTCCGCCTGGGGGAGTTGATGAGGAACGGTAATGTTCAATGTCGGCATAAAACGAAAGGGAGTTGGAGAAGCGAGGTACTTCAAACTTGTTTTCATTTTACCAAAGAAAGGGCAATGTTTCAAGGGGACTTTTGCAGTATACCTGCAAAGGGGTGCCTAAAATTTTAGGTGTAATCTGCTATACTTTCGTTTAGGGCGATTTTTACAAGGACGTATTATTAAACTTGTTCCATAACCCTTTTCGTTTCGTTTTGGTCTTGCCGAACACTCCGAAAATGGTTACTCCTCGCCCATCGTAACCAATTCTTTGGAGGAAGTCAAGAGAAAACTCATGGAACGAGC
>Ga0123353_10009663_pt1 | contig 13352 bp, 8 predicted proteins | sample TergutLab28metaG_3_FD_92763 | JGI IMG/M metagenome (GOLD analysis project Ga0123353, IMG submission 92763) | Labiotermes labralis P3 segment gut microbial communities from Petit-Saut dam, French Guiana - Lab288 P3 | ecosystem: Host-associated > Arthropoda: Insects > Digestive system > Gut ... | reverse complement strand
CAATAATAATCAATCTAAAGAAGATTTTGACTCATGGTTGGTTTTTGGCGACCCTTCGTTGATGCTTCGTACCAAAACGCCACAAGAGATGACAGTAACACATAATCCTGTTATGTTCTTGGGGATGAGCGAGTTTTCGGTTATCTGCGATGCTGAAAATGCCTTAGCCACGATGTCGTGGGTTGTAGATGATGAGGTGATCATTTTAGGAACCGGAGTTGTTTCGGGTGGCGTTGCCAACATCACATTAAAAGCACCCGTTGCGATGCCCGGCGAAATCACACTGTGTGTTACGGGACACAACCGAGTAACCAAACTCAGCACCATACTTGCCACCCCCGCCGAAGGTCCATACGTTGTTGCTTCGGGCTACTCCGTTGTAGGCGAAGACAAATTGACCTACATCTCCACCAATACCGAAATTGAAGTTACATTGAGTAACGTAGGTATCGAAGGAACTGACAATCTGACCGTTACCCTCTCTTGCGACGACCCGCAAATCACTATCGTTGAAGATACTGCCACCACCACCGGCATCGCCGCCGATGGCACAGCAATCGTAAAATTCAAAGTTACCGTTTCCAACGATATTCCCGACAATAAAAACTTCCTCGCCGATGTAACCATCGCCGAAACCGGCAAAGGTAACACGTGGGATGGAAAATTGTCGTTGAAAGCCTTCGCTCCCGATTTCACGTTGGAGAAAGTGTTGGTTGATGGCGTTGAAAATGGAAGTATCGGCGCAGGAACAGTTGCTACAATAACCACCGTGGTTAAAAACAAAGGCGGTGCCGACGCATACAAAGTAAAAGGCGACCTCGACATCAGCAGTCCGTTTATCACCTTCGCCTGCGAAGATATATCCATGCCCGGACAACTGTTGCCCGCCGGTGAAACCATCGAAATACCATTCGTTGTTGTTACCGACGCCGACATGCCCTACGGACATCAGGCAGAAATAGACCTGCTGATCAATGCGCAATACGGACGCTCAGGCATTGAACCGTTTACCGTTTCTAATGCAGGCGCAGATGGTTACTGCGTCCCATCTTATAGCATAGGTTGTACTTCCAACGATAAATTCACACAAGTAATTTTATACAAAACAAGCGAGCCGAGCAATCTTTTAATTAATAAACTCGATGGAGCATGTTCTCCCGGTGCTTACGAAGATTATACAAACATCACTATTCCATTGGAACCCGGACAACAATATACCATTAAATTAAAGTGTGGTTTTAGTTCGCAAACCGCAAGAGGTTGGTTTGATTTGAATGGTAATAATGTTTTTGATACCAATGAACAATTATTCTCGCTATCTTGCTCTAGTTCCGGCGTAGAATATACAGCCAACTTTACTATTCCTACCGAGTTTACTCCGGGAACATCCCGTTTCTGACTTCGTTGTGTTTATAGCAATACAAGTTTTAATGCGTGTGATTCTTACACTTACGGACAAGTTCACGATTACACGATCACACTTCCCGAACTCTATCCACGTGTTGAAGACGTAGTTGCTGCATTACATAACGACCATATTGATGTAACATGGAGCGCACCCACAAGCGGCACGCCCATCGGCTACAACATCTATCGCAACGGCGATAAATTGAATGATGCACTCCTCACCGCCATGACGTTTACGGAAGGTGATATCACCAACGGCGTTTATGCTTACAACGTTACCGCTGTTTACACGGGCGATAAAGAATCGTATGCGCAGATGTCGAATGTGATTTGTAACCTCGTTCCGTGTACAACGCCCATCGAACTCGAAGTTGCCCTGCAAAACAACGCCGCAATCCTCACATGGGAAGAAGGCGCAGGAGCAGAAGGTGAATTGCAAGGATACAATGTTTTCCGTAACAACGTGCAACTCAATAGTGCGTTGATAACAGAGAAAACTTACACCGATAATACTATTGTAGTTGGTGAAACGTACAGTTATCAAGTAAACGCCGAGTATGACCATTGCGAATCGGAGTTGTCGGACGAAGTTGTTGTTACTATCCTGCCGTGCGAAGAGCCCGTTGAACTCGAAGGCGTTGCCGACCAAGCCACCGCCATCCTCACATGGGAAGCACCGGAAGAGATAGAAGGTGCAGAATTATTGGGATATATCATCTACCGCGATGACGAACCAATCAACGAAGAATTGATTGATGCTGAAACGTTGGAATATCATGATGAAGGACTTGCATCCGGCGAATATACCTACCAAGTAGGCGCGGTTTATGAACATTGCGAAGCATTGTCGGAAACCGTTGTCGTTGTGATAACATTAGGCGTTTGCGACCTCCAAAAAGATGCGTACCGCATATTCCCCAACCCGACCGACAACGACGTGAACATCGTCGGCAATATTATCCCGACGAGCGTCCGTATCTATAACATCACCGGACAACTGATGTACGAAACCACTACCTGCTCAACCAATATGCGCCTCTCCGTTACTACCATGCCCGCCGGCATCTATTTCATCAAAATAGACTCCAGCAACGGCAGCACCACCCAAAAACTCATCGTGAAATAGTGATTTCTTTATAATCAAGAAATATTTATCGGAAAAGCCGCTGCATAAGCGGCTTTTTTTTTTCAGGACAAACGCATTAAAATTCTAATAATACCAATTGGTAGTCCTGCAAGGACGACACTTTTCGAATGCAATTAAAGTGTCGCCCCATGCGGGGCTAAAAGGCGTATCATTCAAATACCGTAGGTTACGCTATTGCTTCACCTACGGTTAATAAAGTGTCGTCCTTGCAGGACTTAATGCGCTATGTGGTATTCTATCCCGTAGATTGCATCTACGGTTAATAATCCTGAATTATCCTGAATTAAATTCAGGACAGGACGCCTCAGCGAGGCTTAACGCTTTAGGCAACGCAGCCTCGCCTTCCCAATCGTTGATAGCCATTGGCAGGATGAAAAACAATTCACCTTGGTATAAGGTGCATTTCACAGAAAATTTTAACGCGTTTGCTCTAAAAAAATCATTCGGTTCTAATAAAAATACGTACCTTTGCGCCTTCTTTAAAGTTAAATGTTTTAATATTCATAATACAATGAAACACATCATCATTACATCATTATTGATTTTATCGTCGCTCGTGGTTCGGGCAGACGAGCGTTTGGTTTTAGTACAGGTAGAAGATCAAAATCATCTTTATACCTTATTTGAAAATCAGGATTTAACGATCCATTATTACTCCGACGCCTTCATCATCGCCACCCTCGCAGAGGGCAAAACGGTGGCGCAGAGCGTTGTATTAGACGAAGCGGCGTTTTCGGACACACATGGCTATTTCATAGTCTATTGTTCGCCGTCGCAACGCCAATCTTATCTGACCGACGTACAGCACGAAGGCAAGTTGTTATACGCCAACGACAACATCTTGATTATGAAGCCGTTGGCAAGGAGCCAACAACTGCGCCCCGCCAAAAACGACGGTATAGTCTTTATCTCGCAAGATAGGGCATACCTGCCTCAAACAAAGTTTGTTTTTCCGGTGGTTGATGATATCGACCCGATGATTCAATATCTGACGGAAATGGTTGATACCGAAAATTTCATGTCATACGTGCAACATCTGGAAGATTACAAAACCCGTGTATATTATACGCCACAAGCATTCCAAGCCCAAGATTGGTTAAAAGGAGAGTTTGAAACGATGGGTTTAAGCGTTGAAATACAACCGCTTACATATCCATCCAGTTCATCGGGCAATGTGATAGCCATTCAAAAAGGGAAGGTTTATGAAGATGAATATATCGTTTGCGGCGCACACTATGATTCCTATACTTACAACATTGACAATGCTCCGGGCGCAGATGACAACGCCACCGGCACTGCCACCGTTTTAGAAATGGCTCGTATTTTGAGTCAATATGAAACCGAACGCTCCATCGTTTATTGCGCTTTCGCTGCCGAAGAGGTTGGTCTGTACGGTAGCAAAGCGTATGCTGCACGTTGTAAACAGCAAGGAATGAATATTTTAGGTTATTTTAATATTGATATGACCGGCTACCTGAAACCGGGCAGTCCTATTCATATCAGTTTGATTTATCCCTCTACCGCCAATGAATTGGCAGAATATAACAATAACATCACCGACATCTATTTCCCCGATATTCCGATTATTTCATACTCGGGTCTTGCCGGAGGCGACAGCGACCATACTTCATTTAATAACGCCGGTTTTCAGGGTATCTGGACATTTGAGGATTGGGCTGACCATAGTCCATACATTCATACCACCAGCGATAAAATCGGCCCCAGCGTAAACCGTCCCGACCAATGCCGCGTCTTCACTCAGGTAAACCTTGCCGCCATTGCCACCTTAGCGGGTATTGATTATGATCCGGCGTTGCCTTATCCCAATTTTACCGCATCGGATACAATTATCGTGGAAGGAAGCGAGGTTCAATTTTCCGACCTGTCCATCAACGACCCGACGGAATGGAAATGGCATTTTGATGGCGTAGAGACGGGCGAAAGCATTGAACAACATCCGAAAGTAGTATATGATACTCCCGGCAGTTATGACGTTAAATTAGTCGTAACCAATGCGTTTGGCAGTAACGAGTTGATCCGCAAAAAATATATCACCGTAACCATGACGCCCCCTATTGCCAACTTCGAGGCAGACGTTACCGAAATAAAAGAGGGCGAATACGTTACCTTCATCCACTCGGCAATACAAAATCCGCAATCGTTCAGTTGGTTTTTTGAAGGCGGAACGCCCATGCAAAGTACAAGTGAGACCCCACCCGCCATACGTTATGACAAGGCAGGCTCCTACGCCGTCCGCCTCAAAGTTGCCAACGCCGGCGGCGAAAGCACAGAACAAAAAAACAATTATATCACCGTAACGCCAAAAGATGTAGGCATTGTAGAACAAGGGCTTGCGTCTGTACGGGTGTATCCGAATCCGACGGATGGAGTAATACAAGTTACAAGTTACGAGTTACAAGTTACAAGTGTTGAGATTTTTGATGCAATGGGAAGACAAGTTACCCTCCTTAGTCCCCCCGAAGGGGGGAGACTCCCCTCCTTCGGAGGGGGCGGGGGAGGTAATATCTCCCATTTACCCAACGGCATCTATTTTGTGCGCATTCAAACCGATGAGGGGGTGGTTGTACGGAAGGTGGTGAAGATGTCTGAATTATGATTTTCACCCTTGGCGAGAGTGTTTTAGACATCATTTTTGAAGATGGTCGCGTGGTGGCATCTACGCCCGGCGGGGCGATGTTGAATACGGCGGTCAGTTTGGGACGGTTGGGGTGTAAGGTGTCTCATATCAGCGAGTTATCTGATGACTTGTGCGGAAATCTCATCTTGAATTTTCTGCGGGAAAACGGTGTCAATACCGACTTTCTGACTGTTCACCCTTCGGGAAAAACAACGTTGGCGATAGCCTTTCTCAACAAACAAAAAGATGCGGAGTATAACTTCTACCGCTCGGAACCATCTTACCTCTCCCCTACTCCAACACCGAGTTTTACGGCGGGCGACTTGCTGATGTTTGGTTCGTTCTACTCCTTGAACCCGCAAAATCGCAGTAAGGTATTGAAAATCATCACTGCCGCCAAAGAGATCGGGGCGTTGGTTTTGTATGACCCGAATATCCGTAAGGCACATTGTCCGCTTTCGGCGCAAGAGAAAGAGTGGGTCTTGGAAAATATCTCGCTTTCGGATATTGTGCGCGGATCGGATGAAGATTTTAAAAATGTGCTTGGTACTGACAACTTTGCCGCCATATATGATATGGTACAACAACGCGGTTGTCGGCATCTCTTTCTGACGAAAGGTGCCGGAGGCTCCTTTTACAAAAACGGGGATTTGGAACTCCATGTCCCCGCAAAGGCTTTACAACCAATAAGTACCATCGGCGCAGGCGATACGTTTAATGCGGGGTTATTGTATGGGATTTCATCGGGTAGCCTTTTGCCTATCCACGCCGAAAAAATCATGAAAACGGCAGTCGAAATGGCGTCGGAGGTTTGTATGAGTAGGGAGAATTATATTGCAAAGCGCGAAATTTCTTAAATTTCTCAAATCCCAAACACTTCCCTTGCTCTAATCAGCGCATTTTCAATACCTTCGAGTTTTTTCCCTCCGGCGGTAGCCAGCGTAGGTTGTCCGCCGCCGCCGCCTTCTATCTCTTTGGCTAACTCTGCGACGATTTTCGAGGCGTTTTTTCCTTCCTTTGCTATGGCGTCGCTCAGTCCTACAATCAAGGTGGGTTTGTTGTCGAACGAGGTGCCTGCCACAATCACAAACCGTTCAAGTTCAGTGTCATTACGCAGATGTGCGATTGCCGCTTTTATCACTTCCGGGTCGAAAATTGTGTTGATGAAGATGTAATATGTTTGGTCAATCAGTTCCGCTGCCTCTTTCAGGCGTTTGCGTACTGTTTTAGATTGTTCCTGTTTAAACTCTGCCAAACGGGTTTTCAGTCCGCTGTTTTCTTCGATCATCTTACGGATGGCGGAAGTCAAATCTTTTTGATTATGAAGAAGTTGCGATATGTTGTTAGCAAGATCCTGCATGAAATATATCCACTCTTCGACGTGTTTTCCCGTGATAGCCTCTATCCGTCTTACGCCGGCGGCGATGGCACTTTCGGAGACGATTCGGAAAATTCCGATATTTCCGGTCGCTTTCGCGTGCGTTCCGCCGCAAAACTCGATGGACTCGCCGAACTTCACCACTCTGACCCTGTCGCCATACTTTTCGCCAAACAACGCCATCGCGCCCATCTCGTTAGCCTCTTCCAAGGGAATGGCGCGGTAGTCTTCGAGCGGCGTATTTCGGCGTATTTCTTCATTGACCATCCGTTCTACGGAGCGTATTTCTTCGGGTGTGAGTTTCGAGAAGTGGGAGAAGTCGAACCGCAGGCGGCTGTTTTCCACCATAGAGCCTTTTTGCTCGACGTGTTCACCTAAAACAACTCTTAACGCTCTGTGCATCAAATGTGTAGCGGTGTGATGGGCTTCCGTTTCACGGCGTTTGCCTTCGTCCACCGTTGCCGTAAAGATACGGGCAACTTGCGTGGGTAACTGTTCCGACAGATGTACAGTTAAGTCGTTCTCTTTCTTCGTGTTAAAAATCTCTATCTTTTCGCCGTCGCATTCGATGACGCCACTGTCGCCTGCTTGTCCGCCCGATTCGGCATAAAACGGCGTTTGGTCAAATACCAACTGATACAGTTCCTTCTCTTTGGCGGTGATTTTACGGTAGCGTAAGATTTTCACTTCGCACGACAAGACGTCGTACCCGAGAAATGCCGTTTGCGCTCCTTGATGCACTTCTATCCAGTCGTCGGCGTCTATGGCTGCTGCCTGACGCGAACGGTTTTTCTGTTCTTCCAAGTGTTTCTGAAACTCTATCATATTCACTTCCAACGACTTCTCTTTTGCCATCAGTTGTGTCAGGTCAATGGGAAAGCCGTAGGTATCGAAGAGTTCAAAGGCAAAATCGCCTGCGATGACGGTAGAATCCTGATGCGTGGCAACGTAGTTTTCAAATTTTAAAATTCCATTTGAAAGCGTGCGCAAAAAAGAGTTTTCTTCTTCGGCTATCACTCTCATTATCAACGCTTCTTGCTGTTTCAATTCGGGAAAATAACCGCCCATCTCACGCGACAGGACGGGGAACAGTTTGTGCATAAACGGCTCGCGAAAATTGAGGAAGGTATAACCATAGCGCACGGCACGCCTGAGAATACGGCGAATTACATAACCCGCTTTCACGTTGGAAGGCAACTGTCCGTCGGCAATGGCAAAGGCGATGGCTCTGATATGGTCGGCGATAACGCGCATGGCAACGTCCACCTGCGCATTTTCCCGATAGCGTTTCCCGCTCAACGCCGACAACTCGTCAATCAACGGCATAAAAACATCGGTGTCGTAGTTCGATTTTTGATTTTGTAGTACCATACACAGTCGCTCAAATCCCATTCCGGTATCAACGTGTTTGGCGGGAAGTTGTTCCAGGCTGCCGTCCGATTTGCGGTTGAATTGGATAAAAACCAAGTTCCAAATCTCGATCACGTGCGGATGGTCGGTGTTGACAAGCAGATGTCCGGGTGTTTTGGCACGCTCGTCGTCGTCGCGAATGTCCACGTGCACTTCGGAGCATGGACCACACGGACCTTGATCGCCCATCTCCCAAAAATTGTCCTTTTTTTTGCCATCGAGAATGCGATCGGCGGGGAGATAACGATTCCAATAGTTAAACGATTCTTCGTCGCGCTCAAGGTTTTCCGTCGCGTCGCCGCCGAAAACTGTGGCATAGAGCCTGTCTTCGGGGACGCCGCATTGGGTGTGCAAAAATTCCCACGCCCATTCGATGGCTTCCTTTTTAAAATAGTCGCCAAACGACCAATTTCCCAACATCTCAAACATGGTGTGATGATAGGTGTCGTGTCCAACTTCTTCTAAATCATTGTGTTTGCCCGACACTCTCAAACATTTCTGCGTGTCGGCAATGCGCAACGCCTCCGGCTTTTTGTTGCCCAAAAACACATCTTTAAACTGATTCATTCCCGCGTTGGTAAACATCAACGTAGGGTCATTCTTTATCACCATCGGTGCCGACGGGACGATGGTGTGCTGCTTTGATTTAAAAAAATCAAAAAACTTCTGTCGTATATCTTGTGATTTCATATATTCGGGTGCAAAAGTACGAAAAAAATGATTATTTTTTTTGGTGGTCAACATTTTTTCACTATTTTTGCCGCAAATAAATTTTAATAACCTGTTTTGAAAAAGTCAAAGTTCAAATATAATTACGAGACGCTCTCTTTTGAGCCGGTGCGGCGGAACTTCAAGGCGATGTTGCGGACTGCTGTAAGTTTCATATTCTCAACTACTTTCATCGTTATTCTTGCCGCTTATCTTTTGTTCCATTATATAAAATCGCCCAAAGAAATCATGTTGGAGCGGGAGTTGGAAAATATGGAATTTAACTACAACGTGCTTACCGACCGCATGGCTAATTTGGAAGCCGTGTTGCAAGACCTGCAAGAGCGCGACGACAATATTTACCGTGTCATTTTGGAAGCCGACCCGATTCACTCTTCCGCACGCGAAGGCGTTTATGGAGGCGTTGAACGCTATGCCAAACTTGCTAACTATACTAATTCTCAACTGATTATCAACACCACCAAACGACTGGACAAAATTGCCAGCCAGACATACGTGCAATCCAAATCTTTTGACGAAGTCTTTCAATTAGCCACACAAAAAGAGGAGATGCTGGTCTCAATCCCCGGCATTTTGCCCACCAACAAGGCAAATTTGGTCTCTTTTTTCGGTATGCGACCGCACCCCCGATATAAAATGCTGCGAATGCACACCGGCGTTGATTTTTCGGCTCCCACAGGCACGCCCATCTATGTAACGGGGAATGGCGTTGTGGAAAGTGTTAAGTATCAGGGAGGTTACGGCAACACCATTGTTGTTGATCACGGCTTTAACTATAAAACGCTGTACGGACACCTCTCCAGCATGAGCGTGCGTCCCGGACAAACAGTAAAACGTGGACAACAAATTGGAAAAATCGGCAATACCGGTAATTCAGTAGGTCCGCACCTGCACTATGAGGTTCATTACAAAGGCGTTCCGAAAAATCCTATCAACTTCTTTGCCTTTGACCTTACGCCCGCAGAATACAACGAAATATTGCATCGCTCGCAGTCAATGGGGCAATCGCTGGATTAAGAAATAGTTACGAGTTACAAGTTACGAGTTACGAGTTACAAGATATATTATTATGGAGAGTAAAAAGTTGTTTTATCCTATCGGCGAAGTTTCGCGAATGTTTGACCTTCCCATAACAACCATACGTTTTTGGGAAAATAATTTCAGCGTCTTAAAACCCAAGAAAACGAAGAAAGGGAACCGCCTTTTCACGAATGAAGACATTGAAAATCTGAAACTTATATACAAACTCGTTAAGGAAGAGGGCTACACGCTGTCCGGCGCCGAAACGCGTATGAAAGAGATGAAAAAGAATGCACCATCCAATGAGGCGGTCATACAACGCCTTTTGCAAATACGGAAGGAGTTGGCAATGTTAAAGGCAGAAATATAAGATTATATAAAGATATGTTTTTCTCTGTGTTTTTTTGTGAACTCTGTGTCTCTGTGTTGAACAAAAACCTCTTTTCAGCACAGAGACACAGGGAACACAGAGTGGCACAAAGACTTGTAACTTGTAACTCGTAACTTGTAACTAAATATGAAATACATCGGAGCCCACGTAAGCGCATCGGGTGGCGTTGAAAACGCGCCTCTAAATGCCGAAGTTATTGGCGCAAAGGCGTTTGCCTTGTTCGTTAAAAATCAACGACAATGGAACGCGCCGCCGCTGACAAAAGAGAACATCAAACAATTTCACGAAAATTGTCAAAGACTTAACTATCAGCCATTTCAAATATTGCCACACGACAGTTATTTGATTAATCTCGGACATCCCGACAACGAAAACCTTCAAAAGTCGCGCACCGCCTTCCTGTTGGAAGTGCAACGCTGTGAACAGTTGGGACTTACGCAAATCAACTTCCACCCGGGCGGTCATCTGCAACAGATTTCCGAAGAGGATTGCCTGCGCCGGATTGCCGAATCCGTCAATATCACCCTCGACAAGACAAAAGGGGTTACGCTGATTATTGAAAATACCGCCGGACAAGGCAGCAATGTCGGAAAGACCTTCGAGCAGTTGGGCTATATCATTGATCTTGTGGAAGATAAAAACCGTATCGGCATCTGCATTGACACCTGCCATGCCTACGTTGCCGGATATGACCTGAAAACAGAGCAAGGGTTTGAAAATACATGGAAAATTTTTGACGCGGTGATTGGCGCGAAATATCTTCGCGGAATCCATCTCAACGATAGTTTGAAAGGTTTTGGGAGTTACGTTGACCGCCATGCCAACATCGGAAAGGGTTTTTTAGGTATCGAACCTTTTAAACGCATCATGCGGGACAGTCGTTTCGACAATATCCCCATTATCTTGGAAACGCCGGACGAAACGCTTTGGCAAGGCGAGATTGAGATGTTGTATGGATTTAGTTGATTCCATATCAAAAAAAAGACCGCCCGTTTTTCACGGACAGTCTTGTAACTGAGATCCCTCCGTTGTCGGGACAAGACTCGTAACTAATTCTTAATCACCTTCCGTATTTCTACTCCGGTTTCGGTTTTGATTCTCACAAAATAGATGCCGGTGGGCAAATCGATTAAATTGAAAGTTGAAAGTTGAAAGTTGAAAATTATTTCTTGTTTTTTGCCGAGAACATCATAAATTTCGACATTTTCAATTTTCAATTTTCCATTTTCAATTTTCAACTCCCCACTCGTCGGATTCGGATAGAGCAGCAGTTCGTTGGCGATGGTTTCGTTGTCGGCGGGTGCGTTGGCGAGTGGTGTAAATGTTGCGGAGATGGTTTGTTTCGCGGTTACGTTGGTGAAGGTATAGTATCCGTTGGTAACGGCGGCGGGGTTGTTTTTACCGTTAATCAACACGGTTTTGATTGCAAAGCCTGTGTTGGGGGCGATATAGTAGGTGATGTTGTCGCCGTGGTTTACGTCTGTGGTGCCTTCGGGTGTTACCAGTCCGTTGGTACCTTGTGTTGCCGTGATGGGATATGTGCGGTATTTGAAGTTCGCCACGATGGTTTGGTTTTCCGTAACATTGCTGAAGGTATATTTGCCCGATGATACTGCTGTGGGGTTGTTTACACCGTTTATAAGTACTTCATCAATCAAAAATCCTGTTTGCGCGGTGATGGTATAGGCTTGACTGCCGCCGTAGGGGACGATTTTTTCACCTAACGGCGAAATAATTCCACCGGCAGTGCCTATGGAGGCGGTGATGGTCAGGTTTTTCTTTTCAAACTTACCTACAATGGTGTGTGAACTTGTGATTGGTTTAAAGGTATAAACTCCGCCAACAACGTCGTCTATGACGCTGATACCGTCAACCAATACATCTTGCAGTTGATAGCCGTCGAGGGCGGTAAAGGTGAATGAAGGTTCGTCGTTGGTTTCCACAAAGACTTTTCCCGAAGGGCTAATTACTCCGCCGACGGTGCTTACCGAAGCGTTGATGTAGAATTGTTCCACGATGATAAAGGTGAAGGTGGCGTGAATCCAATGTTCTTCCTGTACGTTGTAGAAGGTATAGAAACCGTCAATAACAGCCTGCGGGTTGAGTATGCCATCAATCCAAACCTCGTTGATTTTATAATTGTGTTGAGGAATGATGTTGAAGGTGCTGTTGGTTCCTTTTTGTACCGTTACATCACCGTTTGGCGAGATGCTTCCGCCCTGTCCGTAGGTAACATGGATGATATATTTATCCGCTACCAACGGTTCACATTTTACGTGAATGGTGTGGTTATCTTGCACATTTTCAAAGGTATAGAATCCGTTGACTACGGCTGACGGGTCGTTTGCACCGTCAATCAGCACTTCAACGATTTCAAAGCCTTTTTTGGCGGTGAAAGTAAAGGTTTTGTCTGTCCCTTCACCCACCGTAACGGCTCCGGAAGGTGCTATCGTGGCACCTCCGTCGGTAGTGGCAATGATGGTGTATGCCGGCGGCATAACCGTTGATTTGAACATAACCGTGATGCTGTGGTTGCTCATGACATCCTCGAAAGTAAAACTGCCCGCATCAACGAGATCGGGTCTGATGACGCCATCTACATAGACGTAGGCGACTTCAAAGCCCGAATTAGCCCAGAAATCAAACGTTTGATCTTCGCCACACGTTACCAAAACGCTTCCCACCGGGTCAATATTTCCGTTGGGACCTGCTGCAGCAACGATGGTGTAAGTTTTCTTCTTGAAGGTTACCTGAATGGTGTGATTGGCAGTTATGTTGCTGAACGTATAGGTTCCGGCGGTTACCGCTGCGGGATTGTTGACCCCGTCAATCAACACCTGATCTATTTCGTAACACGTCGCTTCCGCCCCAAAATAGAACGTGCGACTATCGCCACAATCTACCGTTACAGGTCCACTCGGCGTGATGCTTCCCTCCGTACCCGCCGACGCGGTGACGGTGTACTGTATCATCTTAAACGTAGCCGTAATTTCCTGGTTCGACCTCACGGCGGGGAAGGTGAAACTGCCCGTCGCCAACCCTTTGTAATCCACGTTGAAACTGTCGTTAATCCACACGGTATCAATGACATAGCATTCATCGGCGGTGAAGTTGTACGTCGGTGTTGCGTCGCAATTAACGGTTGCTTCGCCGTTTGGCGAAATGGAACCGCCGGTCTCTGCCGACGCGGTGATGGTGTACTGAATCATCTTAAACGTAGCCGTAATTTCCT
>Ga0123353_10009662_pt1 | contig 13353 bp, 12 predicted proteins | sample TergutLab28metaG_3_FD_92763 | JGI IMG/M metagenome (GOLD analysis project Ga0123353, IMG submission 92763) | Labiotermes labralis P3 segment gut microbial communities from Petit-Saut dam, French Guiana - Lab288 P3 | ecosystem: Host-associated > Arthropoda: Insects > Digestive system > Gut ... | reverse complement strand
ATTGATTGCACAAAGAAAAGAATTACGCGGAGAATCAATTCCAAAAGATTTTATTCAGCACTCTTATAACTTTATAACTGAAGAATTAGCTGTTTTTGCCATGCAGAGCCGGCATTTGCCGGCGGTTATTCATATCACAAATACCCTAATGACTGGTGGGGAGGGTGGTCAGGTGTTGTTGAAGCTCATCGCGGTAAAGTGTATTTCTTTCGAATGTTAGAATTTTTTCGCAAAGAAGGTACAAAAAGAGGATATAAAAACTTTCGCATAGATGTAGACGCAAGCACAGCAGCAAAGGTTTGCGATATTTACAGACGCTTGAGACTGTTAGAAGAACGTTATAATCGCATAGATGATGTACCGCCCGGCCGATATAGAGATATAAGAATCTTTTCAAAGAGCTTATTACAAGACAGCACCGTCACTCCTTGGAACAACCGGCCTTTATTTTTTAGTAGTCCAGTATTTTATGGTTGTGATGAAATAGGGGACAAATAAGTTCGGAAGAACTACCTTACTTCACATTCCCTTAGCTATCGCATCTAGCTGTTTCAAAATCTTTATATTTTCAGCCAGTTCTTCGAAATTCAGCATGTTAGGTCCGTCCGAAGGGGCTGTGCTGGGATTCTCGTGAACTTCGAAAAACAATGCGGCGACTCCTACGGCCACGGCTGCTCTTGCAAGCACAGGCACGAATTCTTTTTGTCCTCCGCTGGATTTTCCAAGTCCTCCGGGCTGCTGTACAGAGTGCGTAGCGTCAAAAACTACAGGATACCCGGTACTTGCCATAATAGGCAAAGAACGCATATCCGACACAAGCGTATTATACCCGAAAGAAACTCCTCTTTCCGTAAGCAGAATATGGTCGTTACCGGTAGACGCTATTTTTTCCGCAACATTCTTCATATCCCAAGGAGCTAAAAACTGTCCTTTTTTCACATTTATTACTTTGCCGGTTTTGCCTGCTTCCACCAAAAGATCCGTTTGTCTTGAAAGAAATGCCGGAATCTGTAAAACATCAACTGCATCTGCAAGCACTCTGCAATGCTCTTTTTCGTGCACGTCCGTTAATATCGGCAATCCTGTTTTTTCGCGAATCTCTTTGAATATGGGAATGGCTGCTTCAAGCCCTACTCCCCGCTGAGTAGATATAGACGACCGGTTAGCCTTATCAAAAGAGGTCTTGTATATCACATCAATCTTGAATTCTTCAGCTATCTCTTTAATCCGAGCACTTGCCATGAGAGCGTGTTCACGAGACTCCATTTGGCAAGGTCCCAGAATAAACACCAGCGGCAGATTATTTCCTATAGTTATAACCTTATTGTTAGGAGCCGTAATTTTAACGTGCTTCATTTTTTTCCATCCTTTTATACAGCAGCCAGCTTACCGGCATTAAAAGTATATAGAGTATTCCTGCGCAAGAGATTGTAAGCCAAGTGTTTGTAATAAGCCCTGCAATAAAAGCACCCAGCCCCACGAAAATAGGGGCTACCCATATAGACTCTACTCTCCACCCTTTAAGAGCAAAAGTAGGCAGCCTGCTTATCATCAGTGCTCCTACGAATAAAACCCAAATCGCATATACAATAGCAGGAGCTGCTGTGGCATCGCCCCACTGGAAATAAAACGCCATAGGCAGCAGTGCCAGAGAAGCTCCAGCCGGCGCAGGCACTCCTGTAAAAAACCTCTTCTTCCACAGAGGCGTATTAGTGTCTTCTAGCATTGTGTTGAATCTTGCAAGCCGCAGTATACAGCACACTGCAAACACCAGCACTGCAAGCCAGCCGAGATGTTTTTCGTCCTGCAAGACCCACTCGTACATAATAAATACAGGCGCAACGCCGAATGCTATCGCATCGGATAAAGAGTCCAGCTCGGCTCCGAATTTACTGGAGGTTTTCAGTATTCTGGCAAATCCTCCGTCAAGCACGTCAAATACCGCCGCAACGATTATGGCAAGCACGGCGTACTCCCACTTCTCTTGCAGAGCAAAGCGAACGCCCGTCAGTCCGGAACACAAAGCCAGTATTGTAAGAGTATTAGGCAGAATCCTTGTCAGATGAAAAACCTTAACAGTGCTATTTTTCATGATTTGTTAGCCTCTTTTTTTGTTTCTTTTTCGTCTGACTCTTCATCTTCATCGTCAGACGATGATTTTTTAATACTTTTGTCTTCGTTGCGGGCTTTTCCGACTCTTGCAGACTCTTCGGAGTTGAAATCTGCAATAACAGTTTCGCCGCCTATCATGTATTGCCCTGCGCAGACCAAAGGAATAGCTTCTGGCGGAAGATAAATATCAACACGGCTTCCGAATCTGATGAGTCCGTAAATCTCGCCGGCTTTTAATTCGTCATCTACGTTAATATCACAGACAATACGTCTTGCAATGAGTCCTGCTATTTGAACTACTCCCATTTTCTTTCCTACCATTTGGTGCGCTCCGGAAAGCTGCACAGTAATAGCAAGCCGCTCATTGTCATCGCTTGCCTTATCCAAAGAGGCATTCAGGAACTTGCCAGTACGATAGCGTCTGTCTACTATAATGCCGTCCGCAGGTATGCGCTGCGCATGGACATCAAACACATTGAGAAAAATGCTGATACGGGTTCTGGGAGTATCGCCTAAGCCTAAAGAAGTCTCGGGCACTACTTCCTGTACGGCGATAACTTTGCCGTCTGCGGGGCTTACTACCAGTCCGGAGCGTATCGGCGTTACTCTGGACGGAACGCGGAAGAAATAAATACACCATGCCGTTGCCAGAAAGGGAATGAATGCCAGTGCCGGTACAAGCAGGAGTGCTAAACAGGAAATAAAAAGAAATACAAAAATAAAAGTATAACCTGCCCGATGTATATAGAAATCGACATCACAAATTTTCATTTTTAAGCTCCATTAACTTAATGTACAATTTACAATGTACAATTTACAATGCACAATGTAAAATGAATTCTACATTTTACATTTTCCCGAAAGGTTTCTATGAAAATTGATTTTACTGTGTGCGTTTATTGCGGTTCTTCTTGCGGCAGCAATCCTCTGCACAAAGAAGCTGTCCGCGCCATAGGCGCAGAAATCGCCAAAAACAACATAGGCATTGTATACGGCGGCGGCGGCGTAGGCATGATGGGGATTCTTGCGGATTCCGCTATTCAAAATAACGGTAAAGTCGTTGGCATTATGCCGGAATATCTGATTACTCAGGAAGCTAAACACGAGGGGCTTTCCGAGTTAAAAATAGTGGAAAATATTCATATCCGCAAAAAACTTATGGAAGATGCGGCCGATGCGTTCCTGATTCTTCCGGGAGGCATAGGAACTCTTGACGAGCTGTTTGAGGTGCTTGTACTCAAGAGTCTGGAACAGCTGGAAAAGCCTGTTATTATTTTTAATTCGGAAGGCTATTTTGACGGAGTCATAAGCATGATACGCAAAATGCAGGAAGACGGCTTTGTGTCTGTGAAAAGCGGACAGCACTTTAGGGTGGCGGATACTGTGGGGGAAGTTATGGAGATGCTAAAGGAATGGAAAATTGAAAATGGAAAATAATTTTCAATTCAACTCCACACTACCTTAAAACCGCTCCGGCAGTGTTCGCTGCCGACTCTATAATCTTAGACGAGATAACATGTATCTCTTCATCAGTCATAGTTTTCACTAAAGGCTGAATCACGACATTCACTGCCACAGATTTCTGAGACTCCGAAATATTTTCACCTTCGTAAATATCAAATATAGAAACGTCTTTTATCAGTTCTTTATCCGCCGATTTGATAGCTTGTATTATCTTGGCAGCCGGCGTGTCCTTAGATACTACAAAAGCAAAATCTCTGAAAACAGGCTGCAAATCTTCCAGCTTCAAAAGAGGTTTTTCAGAAGTTTTTTGTTTGCCTTTCGAAATTATATTGTCCAAAAACACTTCGCACGCAACAACAGGCGTGTTCTCCGGAAACTCGTATCTTAGGGTTGGGTGTATCTCGCCGAAATACGCCAGCAGCACTTTGCCTTGTTTTAAACAGCCAGACCTTCCCGGGTGATACCATGCTGGAGCTTCCGGCGATACCTGCAAACTATCGGGCGCAACACCGCAAGCAGACAATACCGCCAACGCATCAGCCTTTGCATCAAAGGCATCTACAGGGCGTTCCGTTGAAAGCCAGTTTCGCTCAGAGTGCCCTGAACGCAAAGCTCCCGCTACAGTAATCTGTTTGTACTGACCGTCATCATGAAACACAGGACCGACTTCGAACAGCGCGGAAGCATACATAGCCTTATTAGCATTCCTCAACGCTGCCGACAGTAAATTAGGTATAATTCCCGGACGCATCACAGACAAATCCGAACTGATAGGATTAAGCAGATTTATCAGCTTGGCACCTCCTGAAAAAATATTAGCTTCTTTCTCGGAAAGAAACGACCATGTTATGCACTCCAACAAGCCGCGATACGCCAGAATTCTTTTTGCAGAACGTATCTTAATGTCGTCATTATCTATTGCGCATTTTGTAACAACAGAATCTCGCGGCAGCGACACGGCCGGAATATTGTCATATCCTTTAATGCGAATAACCTCTTCCACTAAATCAGTGTCATGCTCAACATCAGGTCTGTAACTGGGCACGGACACAGAGAACGAAGAATTATCCTCAGAAACAATTTTGAAACCCAGCCTTTGCAATATAGCTTTTTGAGTCTCTGCTTCAACATCTACTCCGACATGACGTTTGCACTTGTCTGTTTTTATAGCAATAACCTTAGTTGTATCAGGCACGGACCCCGCAACAAAAAGCTCGGACACAACGGAAGAATCTGTTCCGCAAATATCGAGAATAAGTTTGGAAGCTAATTCTATTCCGGGAATAGTGATTTGCGGATCAACGCCGCGCTCGAACCTGTACCGCGCATCAGAGATTATTTGTAAGGCTCTTCCGGTAAGAGCAGTCCGTACCGGACTGAAATATGCGGACTCTACAAAAACAGAAACAGTTCCCTCATCGCACGCAGAGCTTGCTCCGCCGATAACTCCGGCAAGACTCAGAACGCCGGTGTCGTCTCCTATAACAGTCATTCCTTTTTCTAGGGTGTAAGTCTTGTTATCCAGAGCCTCCAGCGTCTCGCCTCCTTTTGCAGGGCGCACCCAAAGATTACCTTTAATTTTATCAGCGTCAAATACATGCAAAGGACGCGCTCTGTCTATAGTCAGATAATTAGTTATATCCACCAATGCGGAAATAGGACGCAAGCCTATTGATATAAGTTTCTTTTGCAGCCACTCCGGACTCTCGCAATTTTTAATATTCCGGATTACTCTTCCGACAAACAGCGGACAAGAGTTATCTCCTTTCGGAAAATCCAAACTAACGGACACGGAGCTTTTTTCTGTGCCTTCTATAGTTTCCGGCACAGAGGCTTTAAGTGTACCAATCTCTGCCGCAGCCAAATCTCTGGCAATGCCGCAAATCCCTGCGCAGTCCGGTCGATTCGGCGTGAGATTAATATCCAGTACGGGATTATCATAGCTGCCGTACGTTGCAAATTTTTCTCCAAGAGGCGCATTTGCATCAAGCTCTATAATCCCTTCGTGATTGTCTCCCAATCCCAGTTCTCTTGCGGAACACATCATGCCCTGAGACTCTATGCCTCTTATGACTCCCTTTTTCAGCTTGTCTTTGCTTGCCGGAATCACATCACCGGGACGCGCAAGTACAACTTTAATCCCGGCTCTCGCATTAGGGGCTCCGCATACTATTTGAAGAATTTCTGTTCCGGTACTCACTTTGCAGACTCGCAGTTTGTCAGCGTTAGGGTGCTGTTCTGCTTCAAGTACTTCCGCAACTATGAACGGCTCAAGAGTTTTTCCCGGATTAATAATCTCTTCAACTTCCAACCCGATAGCGGTCAGAGTCTCGCAAATCTTTTCCAAAGAGGCGTTTGTATCTATGTACTCGAGCAGCCAAGAAAGAGGTACTTTCATTTTAGAATCCTTATTTCATCAAGCTATTACCGAAAGCGGAGTTAGGAATATCAAGCGGCAAAAACCCATAGTGCCTTAACCAGCGCAAATCAGAATCAAAAAATGTTCTCAAATCAGGTATGCCGTATTTAAGCATAGCTATACGCTCAATTCCCATGCCGAAAGCAAAGCCCTGATATTTTTGCGGATCTATACCGCAGTTGCTTAAGACATTAGGGTGCACCATGCCGCAGCCTAAAATCTCCAGCCAGTCACCGAAATTACCCATCTTCAGTTTACCGTCTTTCTTAGAGCAGCCAATGTCTACTTCTGCGGAAGGTTCTGTAAACGGAAAGTAAGAAGCCCTGAAACGTATAGGCAAATCGTCTATTGCAAAAAATGCTCTCAGAAAATCCAGCAAGCACCCCTTCAAATGAGACATGTTGGAAGTTTCGTCAATGACCAGTCCTTCTACCTGATGAAACATAGGAGTGTGAGTTTGATCGTAATCGCAGCGATAAGTTCTTCCCGGAGTTATGATTCGTATAGGAGGCTTTTTATCGAGCATGGCGTGTATCTGCACCGGAGATGTCTGAGTTCTCAGCACTGTCTTGTAAAGAGATTCCGGCTCGGCATCTGGAACAAAGAATGTAGCCTGCATATCTCTGGCAGGGTGAGAGGACGGAAGATTGAGAGCTTCGAAATTGTAGTATTCAGACTCAATATCTGGTCCCTTTGCAACGGAAAAGCCCATGTTAGCGAAGATAGAAACAATCTCGTCAATAGTCTGAGAAATAGGGTGAATGCGTCCGGTATCCAAAGAGCGGACAGGCGCGGAAACATCAATTTTTTCATCTTTTAATCTGGACAGCAAAGAAGCAGCGTCCAGTTCAGCTTTCTTAGCATCAATAGCATCGGATACCATAGACTTGAGGCTGTTGAACAAAGCCCCTGCGGCTTTGCGTTCGTCTGCGGGCAGCTCTGACACGGATTTTACCAAAGCGGTTACAGAGCCTTTTTTGCCCAGAGAAGATATGCGTATTTCTTCAAGAGCAGAAAGATTATCTGCGGCAGAAATGGACTGTAGAATGGAGGATTTTAGATTTTCAACAGAGGACATAAGAAAACCCTTTTAAAAGTGTGGAGTGTTGAGAGTGGAGTGTGAAGTTAAGAATATATACCAATTCCACACTCCCAACTCCACACTAGCCCTTCTTCAGGGCTTCTTTAGCCTTATCAACAATCGCCTTGAACTCAACAGGATTCTCGGCAGCTATGTTGGCAAGAGATTTTCTGTCGAGAGTAATTCCGGAAAGCTTCAAGCCGTGCATGAATGAAGAGTAAATCATATCATGTTCACGCACTGCCGCGTTGATACGCTGTATCCATAACGCACGAAAATCGCCTTTTTTAGCGCGTCTATCGCGATACGCATAACGCAATGCCTTTTCGACTTTTTCAATAGCTACACGGAAGCAGGAATTTGCTCTGCCGCGATAAGAGCTTGCGAGCTTAACAATTTCTTTGTGGCGGGAATGAGTAGTAACGCCTCTTTTAACACGAGCCATAATAAACCTCTATGATAAGAATTAGAAAAAATTCGGAAGGAAAAACTTTTTAATGTTTTCTCCATCTGTTTTAAACAGAATAATTCCCTGACGAGCTGTACGCTTCATATCCTGAGAACGGCGGCGCATAAAGTGGCTTCTGTGAGACGCTCCTGCTTTAACACGACCTGAGCCGATGACGCGGAAACGCTTTTTGGCTCCGCTGTGGGTTTTCATTTTAGGCATTTTGGATTCCTTTTAAATTATAATTATAATAAGGCGGCAAGGCAGATTCCATTGGCACAAGTTACGCCTGAACAATAAAGCGTGATAGGTAGCCGAAAAGCTCTTAAAAGTCAAGGATAAATGTGGAATTTAAAATGTAGAATTATTTTTCTCAGATAATTTTCCATTCTAAACTTTACATTCTACATTTCAGAGAGGGTCTTATGAATTATCCAGCACAATCAAAGTCTTACCTGCCCCCCCCGCATAATTTTCTTGATGTAAGTCAAGTTTTCGATTCTTAAAATTCTGCATTCTACATTATTTAGTCTCTCTCCGAGAAAAACAGTCCCAGTCTTAAAACAATCTGATCGCTGACTTGCTTGATAGTCCTGCGCTGTGCTGCTTCCTGAGCTGCTAACTCGCCGTAAAGCTGCGAGTTCTTATTAAACGATGCCACGCTCTGCACAGTCCCTTTCAACAGCACTTGCTTAGACGCTATATCGGTTAACTCAAAATTGCCGGTCGTAGTCATCAAAACTCTTGTAGCCGTAGTATCCCGCAAAATACCTAAATCTTCTTCCGTGCTTCTGACTGTAACAGACAAATGGTACAGCGGCTTGGAAGGTCTCCCTTTCGCATACAAACTGTCTATTAAATAGTTGCGCATAATCTGTCCCGGACGATCCGGTATATTGCCTATTGATATGGCATTAAGATCCTGAACAACGTTTTGTTGAGAATCTCTTTCTCCGTACATAGGCTGAAACCCGCAGCCCGCTAAAAACAGCAGCAACACGCACACTGTGCAGGTTATTATATTCCTAGTTTTCCATTTTCCATTTTCCATTTTCCATTTTCCATTATATTACAATATTCACCACTTTCCCCGGCACTATTATAACTCTCTTCACAGCCTTGTCTCCTACAGCTCTGATAACTCCTTCTTGAGCAAGAGCCATAGCCTCTATTGCCGCATTGCCTTCGTCAACCGGCACTGTTATAGCTGCTCTTAACTTTCCGTTCACCTGTACGCCCAAAGTCACTGTATCATCAGCAAGATATTTCTTGTCTGCTTCTGGAAACGGTTCTTCTATTATTAAAGTGTTATTCCCAATCTCAACCCACATCTCTTGCGCAATGTGCGGCAGCATCGGCGCTATGAGTTTTGCTGCGGTTGCAATTCCGTTGAAAAATATATGCGCTTCCACCGGCTCTGTAAGCTCCAGCTCTTCCAGCTTGTTTGTCAGCTCTCTAAGCCGCGCCACAGCTACGTTGAAATTGAATTTCTCGTAAGCCAAAGAAACCTGCTCCACAGTCTTATGAATAGTCTTCAGCGTATTAAGATCCTTTTCCGATAAATTTACTTCATCAAAAGAGGCTTCTTGAACGCCTAAAGCTCCTGCGTCTTCTGCGAGTTTCCATAATTTATTAATGTACCGCCATGCGCCCTCGACTCCCGCCTCTGACCATTGCAGATCTCTGTCCGGAGGGCTGTCCGACAGCATAAACAATCTGGCAGTGTCGGCTCCATAGTCTTCTATTATTTTATCCGGATCTATGACATTGCATTTGGACTTGCTCATCTTGTCGCCGTGGAAAACTTTTACAGGCGAGCCGTCTTCTATCTTCGATGCGCTGCCGTCCGGGTTTTTTCTAACCATTTCCGGATACAGCCAGTGCCCGGCCGTGTCTTTGTAAGACTCATGACACACCATGCCTTGCGTGAACAGCCCGGAAAACGGCTCTTCAATATCCACATATCCCAAGTCTTTCATTGCCAGAGTGAAAAATCTGGAATACAGCAAATGCAAAATAGCGTGTTCTATGCCGCCTACGTACTGATCCACCGGCAGCCAGTACTTAGCAGTCTTTTTTTCTATAGGCGTATCTTTATTCAGCGGAGAACAGTACCGCGCAAAGTACCAGCTTGAATCTACGAAAGTATCGCACGTATCGGTTTCTCTTATAGAGTCCTCCCCGCATACAGGACACTTGGTGTGCTTCCACGTAGGGTGATTTTCCAAAGGATTGCCGGTCTTGTCAAAGTCAACATCTTCCGGCAGAAGCACCGGCAGGTTTTTTTCGCTTTCAGACACTATGCCGCAGTGCGGGCAGTGAATAAGAGGTATTGGACAGCCCCAATATCGTTGTCTGCTTATGCCCCAGTCTCTAAGTCTGAACTGAGTAACAGCCTCGCCTTTTTTCAGCACAACAACTTTTGCAATCGCTCTCTCTTTAGCCTCTTCCACGGAAAGCCCGTCCAGAAATTTGGAATTGTAAAGAGTCCCGTCTTCCAGATATGCCTTATTTTTTATAACAAATGAAGCAGCGTCCTTATCTTTGGGCAGTACCACGGGTGTTACGGAAAGATTATATTTTCTCGCAAAATCCAAGTCTCTCTGGTCATGGGCAGGGCACCCGAATATAGCCCCTGAACCGTACTCCATAAGCACAAAATTAGCTACGTATACGGGAAGCTCTATGCTGTCATCAAAAACATGTTTGACTTTTAGTCCGGTATCATAGCCCATCTTCTCTGCTGTTTCCAACGCCTCTTCGGACGTACCGATACGGCTTATCTCCGATAGAAATTCTTTTAGTTTTGCGTCTTTCTCTGCGAGTTTTAGAGCCAAAGGATGAGCACCGGAAATCGCAATAAAAGATGCTCCGAAAAGTGTATCCGGTCTCGTAGTAAATACTTCTATTGTTCCGCCGGTTGTTATCTGAAATTGCAGAGAAGCACCTTTGGATTTTCCTATCCAGTTCTCCTGCATTATTCTTACCTTCTCAGGCCACTCTTTCAGAGTATCCAAAGAAGCCAGCAGCTTGTCAGCATACTTGGTAATCTTAAAAAACCACTGGTACAGCCTGCGTTTTTCTACCGGAGCACCGGACCTCCAGCCTTTTCCGTCTATCACCTGTTCATTTGCAAGCACAGTATTGTCAATAGGATCCCAATTCACCCAAGACTCTTTTCTGAACATGATTCCGGCGTTAAAAAAATCTATAAGCAGTTTTTGCTGATGCTTGTAATAAGAAGAATCGCAAGTAGTCAGCTCTCTGTCCCAGTCCAGAGCCAGCCCCATACTGTCCAGCTCTTTTCGCATATTCTTTATGTTCTTGTGAGTCCACACAGAAGGGTGAGTCTTATTATCTCTGGCAGCATTTTCAGCCGGAAGACCAAAAGCGTCCCAGCCCATCGGGTGCATAACATTAAAGCCCTTAGCCTTTTTGTATCGAGCAACAACATCGGAAAGAGTATAGTTTCTTACGTGTCCCATGTGTATGCGGCCGGAGGGATACGGAAACATAGACATCACGAAATATTTAGGCTTAGCACTGTCTTCGGAAACAGAAAAACATTTGTTCTCCTGCCAGATTTTCTGCCACTTATGTTCCGATATTTTTGGGCTGTATCTTTTAGTCATAATAATTAAATTCCTGCTAAATCAATTCCGCTCAATTTCAATTCTTCAGTAAGCTGCTGCATCAAATTCTGAAGTCCTGTTTCAGTGTCTGCCTCTACTCTTGCAACCAGCACGTTCTGAGTATTTGATGCGCGCAAAAGCCACCAACCTTCATCTCCTTGCACTCGAACTCCGTCCGTAAGATTCATTTGCGCATTCTTTGCTGCCAGTCTTTTCTTTACTTCCTCTATAATATCGAATTTCCGAGTCTCATCAACATCTATGCGAATCTCCGGCGTGTTAATCATCTTAGGCAAAAAGTTCAGCCAGTCCTTCAACGATTTGCCTGAATTAACTATCAGTGACAACAGCCTTATTCCTGCGTACAGCCCGTCATCATATCCGTAATACTTATCTGCAAAAAACATGTGCCCGCTCATCTCTCCTCCAAGAGGCGCGCCTGTCTCTAGCATCTTCGCCTTAATCAGCGAGTGCCCTGTGCGGCTCATGTACGGCTTTCCTCCCCACTCTTTAACCTTGTCAAACAGCACTTGCGATGACTTCACGTCTCCTATGATAACAGCTCCCTTGTGCGCTGCCAGCACCTCATGCGCATATATCGTAAGAAGCTGGTCGCCTGCTGCAATCTTTCCTTCGCTGTCTATTGCTCCTATGCGGTCAGCGTCTCCGTCAAACGCTATACCCAAATCCGCCTGAGTTTCTTTTACCGCATTCCGCAAGTGCTCCAAATTCTTCGGCACCGTAGGATCCGGGTGATGATTAGGAAAAGTGCCGTCAACTTCTGCAAACAATATGGTATGCTTTCCGGGCAGCTTGTCCGCTATCCTCTGCATAACAGCTCCTGCCGCACCATTCCCGCAATCCCATACGACATTCAGCTTTTTAGCTTTAGCATTCGTGCAATCCAAATCCTTGACAATACGCTGTATGTAATCCTCGCTAACGTCTATGTCCGCAGCACCTCCTTTTTCAGCGTCCAATATAAAATCCTCATTAAAAGCGCACTCTGCCAGCTTGATTATAGCATCTCCGTATATAGAGCCGCCGTTTTCTATGTGCCTCCCGAACAGCATTTTGAACCCGTTCTGATCGGCAGGATTGTGCGAGCCCGTAACCATAATTCCGCCGTCAGTGTTAAGATGATGAGCTGCGAAATACAGCATAGGCGTAGGACACAAGCCTATGCGCCGCACTTCTATGCCTACGGAAGTAAGACCTTCTATCAGGGATTTCTCCAGCATAGGAGAGTGAGTCCTTCCGTCCAGCCCTACCGCAACGACCTTGCCGCCTCTTCGTATAAGAGTACTGCCGAAAGCCTTGCCCAATGCCAGCGCATCTTCAACATTAAGATTCTTCCCGACAGTTCCCCGTATGTCGTATTCACGAATAATAGCCGGATTAAAAGAGTGTCCCATATAGTTTCTTTCTGTATTTAGGAGTTTCTGGAAGCATCTCTGAAATCAATGGAAGAGACAAATTTCAGAGCCTCTTTTACCGAAGCCAAGCGGATAGCCTGTCTGTTTCCGGAAAACGTGCAGCTATAGTGCAGCAAAAGCCCGTTGGAAGTAGCGATTCCGAAATAGACAAGTCCTACGGGCTTTTCCGGAGAGCCGCCGCTTGGTCCTGCTATGCCGGTGACGGATATAGCAACATCGGCATTTGAGTTGTTCAAGGCTCCTTTAGCCATTTCCTCTGCAACAGGTGCGCTTACAGCACCGAACTGTTCCAAGAAGCCTTCGGAGACTCCCAGTATCTCTATTTTAGACTCGTTGGAGTAAGTAACGAATCCTCTATCGAATACAGCCGAAGAGCCGGATATGTCGGTGATAGCTCCGGACAGCAGGCCTCCTGTACAGGATTCCGCTATGGCGAGCTTAACTTTATGTTTTATGCAAAGGTCTTTTAGTTTTGTTGCAGATGCGCAAATTTCGGAGTCGAACATGGTGTAGTCCTTGTTAAAAAATTTATTCGTAATGGTATTGTATACGTACTTTTTTTACAAGGAATTTTTTTAAAGTGTGGAGTGTTGAGAGTGGAGTGTGGAGTTAAAAATATTTACTAACTCCACACTCCAAACTCCACACTTTTAATTAATAATGAGCTTGGTATTGAGTTCTATGAGGAAGCGGACAGCATTTTCATAATCTTTTGAGCGAATGTCTTTAACTTCTTTGGCTTCAAAAGCAGAAGTCAGAAT
>Ga0123353_10009658_pt1 | contig 13353 bp, 14 predicted proteins | sample TergutLab28metaG_3_FD_92763 | JGI IMG/M metagenome (GOLD analysis project Ga0123353, IMG submission 92763) | Labiotermes labralis P3 segment gut microbial communities from Petit-Saut dam, French Guiana - Lab288 P3 | ecosystem: Host-associated > Arthropoda: Insects > Digestive system > Gut ... | reverse complement strand
TTGTGGTGCATCACTGTCGCAACTCAAGCGTCCTTTCTCTACTTAATGCGCTTCTAGCTCTTTGCCGGTGTGCATGTTTTTTTTTCTGTTTTCGTGCAGTTCTTTTAAGTTGATTTTGATTTTTCCACACATGACGTCCATCAGAGAGACAGAAAAGAAGAAAAATTCAAAACAGTTGACTTTACATTCTTTCTTGATGTCTTCTGAATCCCGACAGGGGCCTTCTTCAACAAAATTAAAATTTATCTCAGTATATAACCAACTTGATGTACAAAATTTGTTTCACAATAAGTTTTATTTCATGCCTCTACATGTTTCGATAACATGTGCTCATCATCAGGAGGTCAAAATTGCATTACACAGCCTCTGGTACCATCACACCTATAGGTGGCCGTCTCGTGCACCGTAAGCAGGCTGAAACCCTCATACGGATACCACACCACCCCAGCCAAACCACAACGTAACTCCAACACACATCGAACCAGAACAATACAACCCATGAAATAACTCAAAAAATAAGTCACAAGTTCCTGAGGATGGATGTACTAACATCCGAAACATGTTGAGCATTAAATAATGAAATAATAAAGCAAGTGACATCAAGTTGGTCTCTCTTTATTCAACTATCAAGACGATGCACGGTCCAATAAACATAAAATTTTCACGAGTATTAACATATCGTTTTCTTGACTTCATCCTTTTGCAATATGAAGGAGTTGCTTTTCTACAAATACGCAAGAAAATGTGGGATTCTGTCACCGTACGGAATGTACACCGATCCACTATTAATGCTTCTGTAATTTTTACTTCACGCACGGGGGCAAAAATAACAGCCAAATAACAAAAAACCAGAGTTTACGGTTCTCACGCTGCGTTTCGTGTACTTTACTTCAACTAATTTCCCTTGAAAACTGCAGGTGTTGTGAAGGAGGAAAACTGCTTTTCCGTCTGATTTCTGTTTAGTATGTTCCCCTTTATCTGCTCTGTGTTATAGCCTGTGTTGCTGACTTATCCCGTCTCCTATATTTTTCAAGGCTGAGTATTATTGAAGGTGTTGTGTTTGTATGCATATTATTTATTTTAGAATCAATGTAGATAGTTTCTTTAGCTGTTTTCAATAAATAGACCTAATTATTGTGGGCCGGGTTAGCTCAGTCGGTATAGCGACTCGCTACGGGCTGGACGGTCCAGGGATCGAATCCCGGTGGGGGTGAAAATTTCCGCACCCGTCCAGACCGGCGCTGGGGCCCACCCAGCCTCCTGTACAATGGGTACCGGGTCTTTCCCGGGGGTAAAGCGACCGGGGCGTGGCGTTGACCGCCCACCCCTTGTAGCACCAAGGTTAAACAAACAGTACAGTTGTGCATCTACCCCTCCTCTGGGCTTTCGTGACCTATTCTAGGTTGGACTTACCATAAGCTTTACATTTAGACCTAATTATTTTTGCAATAGTCACTTACACCAGCTGTCCGTAAATAATATGTGTGTCTATACGTATTTAAACTTGATACCTCAGACGTGAAAGTGAAGATGGTTAATATTGGAAAAGCAGTGTAAGGAAAAAGGTGTGCCCCATAAAATCACACTTTCTGATGGCGTATTTTGTTTCCACCAAAAATGGCTTGGTCTTATCAGATATGGAAGATTTATTTTAATATTTCAATAGTCTAGAGAAATTTGTAGATACAAATTGAACCTGAAAATTCATTACCATTTTCAGAGAGGCTGTTCCATGAAATGTAACCTCAGCCTCTGGAGATGGAGGCAATAGGTTTCTCCAAACGTTGATACCAATCTACCAGACTACATGGCATCACAGAACATAATACCTCAGTCTCAGTATTTACAGTGGTGATAATCTGACACAATAAATCATTGTGTCCAGTCTGCACTCTCACACGATATCTCTGTGAGGCATATTTTATAATATTATCCTATTAAGATATCTGTTTCCTTCAGATTTTCTAAATAAAACTTTTACGCATTTCTGACCTTTCCTACTAGTGTTGTTATACACACTCCCTGCATCATTCCTTTGTATCGTTTCACACTAGAACATTTTTATTATGCGTGTAAATTATAAATCTCTTTTGACGTTCAGGTGGCTGTACAATCTTGATAAATTCTTATAATAAAACCAATTAGATACACTAATTTCTTTTTTTTTTTTTTGGAATAAAAATCTACATGTTTCGGACAGCGAATCTGTCCATCATCAGGAGTTTTTCACTACACACAGCAATGGTATATGTCATTCAGTTTTGCTGACAGCTTGGGAGCAGCAAGCTGTCAGCAAACCTGTGTGACATATACCATTGCTGTGTGTACAGTAAAAAACTCCTGATGATGGACAGAGGAACTGTCCGAAACATGTAGAGTTTTATTACGATAATAAATTTGAGAAATGAGTGCATCTAGTTGGTTTTATTTTAAGAATATAAATTCCTTCTTATTTTCTGTCTGTCCTTCTATTACATGTTATTAATTTAATACACCCTCATAAGCTTCAAAATACGCGTATATCTCAATTCTTCCACTTTGTGCTGAAATTGGCACATGTACCAATCTGTCGGCTCATAGGAGTGTTTTTCTTCCAAACGTATTGTTGGAAATATGTATTTTAAAGGACAAAGAATTAAAATCGTGTTTTTATCGCTCTTCCTTTGGGAAATAAAACGAAAACAAACGTTAAAATTTCATGAGGAACAGAAACGGATATTAGTAGTCAGTTTACAATAATAATGATGATGATGATGGTGATAATAATAATAATAATAAACCTCAATTGCCACTAAACCTGTTTATCGGCCAAATATATCTATGTGAGCAGATGGGCAACCTAAAAAAGTAAGAACGAAAGAAAAAGTTGAAGAAAGAACATCCTCTGGCGTATAACATAAGAGGGTTGTAATGTCTTGAAGTGTGCGGAGTGTTGGGGGTGAGGGGGAAGGCAACCATTTGGAGCACATGGCTCACATCATCTAGCAGCGGCGTGTGTTCTCGCCGGAACCGGAAACATTCAACCATTTGTTTGGCTCAGATCGATACCCAAAGCTTCCGGTTTTTCTTTCACTACGGCTTATATGAAGGAGAGGAAGGGTTTAAAACACCGTGTGCTTCTTTTCGGACAAAACGGTTTAAATTATATTCCGGAAAGTTGCTACACCAAGCGACTTAGAAGTCCCTAAAGGTTTCCGCCGCAGTTGTGTTTCCTTATAAGGAAACCCCCGTTGCAAGATATATAAATTATCCGGAACTACGCATTTAGTTCCTTTATCACTTGTACTCTGTCTATAATTCTTTGAATACAGGTTGCTTCACAGCCTTGCTGTATTTATTACATGGCAGGAAAGTTCATTACATAGTTCAAAGTGAATTTAAAAAGTTCACCCCCCCCGTCGGAGTTGTTTGTTCTTTTATATTTCTTAACCGCTGAGCTTGGTAAGCAAGATTGGAAATAGTTGGTGATAAAAATAGTGACTCAGAAAGAACGGAGGTTCTTGCTATGTAAGTGACAGCGTCAACCTAACACATGTACCTGGGTGACCAAAGAAAAGTACAAAACCTTCATCCAAAGTAACCTGTCCAAGACTAAGATTCGAATCAGTTACCACTTTTTAAGTGTGTCTTAAGATTGGCCCACGACAGATGAATGCTCTCTACGTCGTCATGTCTGATAACTTTCAGAACTCTTTTTTTTTTTTAAATCCTTGCAAAAAATATAGGTTAGCAAGTCAAAATGAGGTTAGGTACCGCTCGATTTGATTAATGTCTCTCTTCGTATCCACACAGAATGACTAAATATTTTAGTCAAAAATGATCAGTTCTGGTAATGGATTCGGATATTCTCTGTAAGTAAATCAGATGCTTATTGCAGAGGTAATGGGATGGGTTATTTTTGAATGGATAGTAACAAAAGTAGCCATAAACTTTTAATTTACGGGCTGGTCACAGGTTGTCAGGGACAGGTGATCATCTAACCATGCCGACGCCACCAGCTTATGCTGCATTCTTTTTAGAACGAGATTCCACGTCTAAAGCACCAGATAACACAAAGGCGTGTTCCGAGATAAAGACGGACACACGACAGAGACTAAAACATTTTGGAACACAAATCAACGAAATGCACATTGTATAAATTAATATTTTAATTTTGAAAATTAAAATGTTAATTTAGAAAATGTGCGTTTCGTTGGTTTGTGTTGTATAATTATATTACAGTGCACGGTGCAAAAAACATAAAAAATAAAACATCTCTTATCCTCATCTCTTATCCTCATCGCTGCACCGTGCATTTCGTAGAATCGCTTTAATTATTGACCAACAAGTGCACTTATATAAAATTTCACTTTAAAACTCTTAAAATCGCTCCGACATATTTCGATCCTAAGATCATCCTCAGGGAGCTACGTTGTGTTCCTTGCTAAAGTCATTTTAAAAACATTCACAAAATAATTCCATTATATTGACAGGGTGTTGTGGCAGCATATCGTGTGTTACGTAGTGAGGATTCTAGGAGGCTGAGGCTCACAGATTTCAAGACAAAGGTTGTCAGCACTACGCACCGGCCGCCTGTATCCCCCAGGAAATATTCCTGGTACTCATTTCTCTTGAAGGTTGACAGTGTGGCCGGAAGGACTGTGTTCATGAAAAATTCCAATGACACAATCGGGAATCGAAACCGCGACCTTCCGGCTTGTAGCGCAGTACCTCAACCGACTACCCTATCGCGTGTCCCCGATAAAGAAATGTGCACGAAGTAACTAAAAACTCCACACAGCCGTTACTTTCCCTCCAATAAATAAAAGCGTATTTTAAAGCAAGGTGGGCGGTAGGGATCTGGTCATAATGAAGGAGCAGGCTGGCCAATGTCTGCATCACCTGTGAGCTAATGGATTGTCTTAACATGCTGCACATCTGCAGGTCTCCCCCATTACCTCTACACCTGTGTTATACAACCAGGCCACCACTTGTCGATAAAATGCAAGAGAGAGGTATTATTTTTACTTCCATGCCCTCCTGTCGACTGTCTCTCCCCGTTTTCTTTGTTCTTAAACCTGTGACCAGAATTAGGCAACTGTCAGAGGGGGATAATATTAAAATGAATTTTAAAGACGTAGAATATGACCGTTGAGGAAGATGAATATAGACAACGAAGAGTGACTGTTTCTTGTGGAAGCAGCAATAAACGTTGAAGTTCTCATGACGAGTTGCTAATTGCTTGACCTTTGAGTTACTATAATTTTTTGAATTGGAGTCCTCTTCGCAGGGTCGGTCACCTTAAGGCCGTGTCGTAGTTAGGGCCGCTAGTCACATGCTTTCTACCATGGAAGGACGTACTGAAACCCAGATTGTTCCCTGTAGGTGGCGTGGTGGACCCAGCGTTACCAAATTGAGACAGCTGTTTTATCTCTCTAATTATTACTCCACCAACGCTCAGTACTGATCTATAAATAAATCTGACACAATGGAACACACTAGGCAGCAAGAAACTCTGCATCACCAAAGTTTTGAAGCCAAAGAAATTATTTACCTGAACAATGTAATTATACAGCGCTGAATGGCTCGATGTAGTGTTAGTATGTTGAAGGTCATTTTCTTGGACTATTTTAAGATATTTTCCTAGCTTTTGTGAGGATGAATTGTGGGATTTCACGAAAGGTATCATGTCGAAGTATCTGGCATCTGGGAAAATGTTGTTAGATTTGTTTCAAAGAGCCTACTACCATTCTCACGTCTATCCTTGCCTAATTGTCATGCACGTGGCTTCCCATCGGATGCTCAATGATCCCCGGAATTTGAATAGCGTCATTAAAGTATGAATTTCTTAAATGAGATCGAGTAACTTGGTCTGCAAGTGAAGGCGCATTGAACAACATTTTATGGAATTCATATTTATATAACTGGGTGATTAGTTAATTTTGGACGTCGAAAAAGCCACTGTTATAAAAATGACGACGCTCTACAAATACCTTAAAATTTTTAACAGATGTCAATTGTACCATTATCTAAAGGGGGACCACGCAGTGGTGCAGTTGGTTGAGGCACCGCGTTAGAAGTCGGACAGTCGCGGGTTCGATCCCCGTTGTTTTCATTGGAATTTTTCACGGACTCGAGAGAAGTGAGTACCAGGAATATTTCCTGGGGGGTCAAAGCGGCCGGTGTGTTGGGCTGACTACTTTACCACCGTCATTTACCGACTGTCTCGAAATCTGGGAGGCTCAGCTTTCTGGAAAACTCAGGGCATGTAGGAGACAAAACGCAGGGATTGCCTTACCATTATCCGAAGAAATACGGAAGAATGAGCAATAGTTTAGTCACAGAGACTTATAGCTGACCCTGAACTTTACCACTGGGTGTCTAACAATTTAAGTTGCATGCGTAAAACAGAGTTAAATCAAAATGCTGTTCATGTAGATTAAGTGATTTGGAAATGAATACTTTCTTCTACACAGGAGCATTGCCATTTAAAATCAACACCTGATATTACTGGGCGAAAAGAGATCATGAAGCAAGTTTGTAGAACAGAAATATAAATAGAGTGTTTCCCTCATGCCACTTCATGTAATGGACAAGAATAACTTAGCTTTTACCTGTGTTATAAGGGAAGATAATGAAAATCTAGGCTTAGGTGGGAGGACAAGAATACAAGTTATGAGACGTTCGAAGTCCCTAAAAATCTATGAAGCTTCGTTCTCTTATTTTCTGTAGATTTTCGTTTCGTTAATAATTTCCAGAAGAACGCTGAAAATGCGAGGGATTTGAATGTGCTTCTCCGCTCTCTACGCAGTACAAAACCTAAGACTTCCCCGTACTGTAGCAACAGATTAATCTGACGTTCAGGTGACCGTGCATCGTGATAAATTCTTATAATAAAATCAACTAGATCATTAATTCCTCAAATTTAATTTTGTAATAAAATTCTACATGTTTCGGACAGTTCCTCTGCCCGTCATCAGGAGTTTTTCACTGTACACATTGCTGACAGTTTGCTCGCAAGCTGTCAGCAATCTTGTCCGAAACATGTAGAGTATTATTCCAAAAATAATTTTGAGAATTTAGTGCATCTGATTGGTTTTATTATAACAATAGATTAATTCGATGTTCAGCAAACATCGAAATGTCATATACCTGAAAATCTTCAGGCAGTCGTGCTCGATTTTTGTGTACAGATCTTCAACTCTTTCTTCGCCTTCTGGTCGCAGATCACAGAGAATTACATCAATTATGCAATAAACTCAGTTATGAAAACAGAACATATACATGTGCTTAATCTAACCCACAATCATCTCCCTAATCTTTGTTGTTCTTAATTCTGTGTATCAGCGAACATTGTAAACACTATGAGGTCTTCATTTTTCATGAAATGAATGTCCAATGAACTGGATATTCGACGGTCAACCCTTGAAGATAAGACCAATATTATGGATCGAAACGCTGGATAACAAATTCCCTGTGGTGGAGCGTAACATAGCAGAAGAACTAATTTTTTCAAATACACCGCTTCGAAAGCCTGAAATATCGTATGTAGTCACCTTGTTACGAGCTCTCCCGCTTGTCACACCTTCATCTACTGACCCAGGTTTAGGATTGTAATTTTTCCACTTAATATAATCAAGAATATGTACAAATATCGTTAAGTTATGCAACCAGTAATTAATAGATGACGCGGGTTTGTTCTTTTAATTCCACCACCTACCCATTAATATATAATAAGAGTTTATAGAGAATTGCGAAGTAATTATTGAGTGCCGTCAGATGTTAATTATTTCTTCCATGAGTTTGCTTGTCATATTGATATGCTGATCGACAGATGAATCGCTTAAAACCTCACGGATGTCAGACTGCATGTGTAAGACGGGGGATTGTGTTGATAAGCGAGGGATGTGTGATGTTTCACCCCTTGCACCTGTGAGGTATGAAAGTAAATTAGGTTAAACAAATTAATCCCCAGCACGTGCGTCCTAGCGAGCAGATGTTGCCGCATGGGCTGATGCTTATCTCAGTTCATATTGGATTGTTCAACGGCGCACTGCTTTGCTAATTGTGTTTGCTTTTGTCTCTACCTTGTATCTTCTCTTCCTTCTTCTTCCAGTCGTTGTTGACATCTGCTTGTATATCTTCCCTTATGTAATTACACCTTATTTCTTTTATTATATTGACATTTTCAAAACTTCTCTCTTTCGTGTGACATTTAAGGTCCTCATAGTCGCAATTATCATAATTGCTGTCGTGTGGGATGTGACACCGTGTAGTTTTGTAGATAGTTAGCTGTATGACGCCGTGTCGATTGGTTGATAAGACAACTTTTATATCAAACGACATAGTGTCACATTCGATTCATATTATTGCATTTATTTCTAGGTTTTTCTTCTCTATAGTTACTAGGCTACGGGCTTGATACTCCGGGGTTCAAATCTCAGTAGCGTAAAAATATTTTTTCTTCTCCATAAACCTACAGTTTTGCACTGAGACCCAGACAGCCTCCTGTTCAGTGGGTATGGCGGTTCTTTCAAGAGGGTAAAGCCGATGAGGCCTGAAGTTGATCATTCATCACCGTCTAGCAGAGGTTAATTAAGAAAGAGTGAAGCTGTTCCTCTGCATTGTGGTGGTGGATAGAGAAAGTTTAACTTGCATTTTTCTAATTTGGTTATTCCTTATTCCTGTTTATTGGCCTCTCCTTCACATCTGACATCTCACCGAATGTATTTTCAGTTAATTTTCCGCAACTCCTTTCAGAATGTCTTTGAACGTAACACGGTCACGTCTTTATGCTACTGGCGTGTTGCAAATTGCCTGCATATGGGGACGGAGTGCTGTTCCATCTGCCACGTGTCGTTCCGTATCTAAAACTAGTAACGGCTTAACATTTCATGTTGCGTGAGAAGTAAGTGTGAATGACAACGGCAAGGAATCGAAGCCTCAAGAGCTCAGACTACGCCGGGGAAATGCATATTGCGATCCAGATATCCGCTTTTCGACAGTTTACTTTGTCCTCTTTCATTTCGCTCTCGACTGCTGTGCGACATAAGCAGTAAGAGACCTGTAATATAAAGCAAAACCACACTCTCAGACAGCAGCACTTTTTTTTCTTTGCCGATGGAAAAAAAGAAAATTCACGCGTGCACGTGCGCGCGCGACTGAAAATGTCAAATTAACTAGCAGATTTTCATGAAATTTAGTATGGAAAGAATGTCATTGAAAGATACGGGATTTGTCACTGTGTAGCTTGGTAGATACGTACCTATATTTCAGAGGAATCTCCCTTTTGCATAATCAAGGCAGATGTGCAGGAGGCAGAACAAACGTATAAAAATATAGATATATATAAACACGAGGGTACACAACGTCATGTGCAAGAAGACAAATATGTTCGTATTTATTACCATGATAATTAAAAATTTCACGGGTATTTAACAAGCTAGTCAGGAACATTTCTCGTTCCCTCTTATAACAATTGGACCGACGTGGGCTACTACTTTTCGGAAATAAGAAGCAAAGAGATGAAAAATTAAACTACCTAATTGAGTATTTCACAATTACATTTAACTGTTGCTTTTTCAGCCACTGTCCATAAGGACCTGTGGCTTGAATTGACTCAAAATTAATACAATTAATTTTCGTCCTATATGCGGCTAATGAAAAAAAAGAGAGTGAACTTAAGACAAATAAAATATACATACAAAATTTTGGTTGAAAAATTACCAGAGATAGTTGGCTGGCTGTAGCATTAGATTGAGGAATAGACGCGTCTGAATATTTTTTAACATGTAGAATAACGTCTACTAGCAGTTTGATAACTGGAACGAACATTTAAAGCAAAATGTCATAGAAACTGATGGGTACCAGACGTGGCTTGTCTCATTCTGTCACAACTATTGACCTGGATTTAGAGAACGCATTAAATATATCAGGTGGTGGTTCAAGAAGAGGCGTAATTGCTAATTCATTTAGTGTGCTAATGTTACTTTAAGGAATGTAACAAATGTATTGGCCTGGGTAATTTAAACTTTTTGCCTATTAAGCAATTCTTATGGACTGTTTCATTTGCGTGGTTGAGATGTTACATTTCATCAATTCCTTTTGTTGAAAGAGTGAAATTATCTGCGGCAGAGTGTGGGTTATGATACTGTGGATGAAATGTGAACGACGAAAGTGGTCAAAGGAATATTCCTGCAGAAATGTGTTTCAGGTTTAGATGGGTACTGGGCCCCACCCGACACCCTATTCGGTGGGTGCTGAGTTTTTTAGCCGTGAGTAAAACGGCCGGGACGCCTGGAGAGATTTGCCAGGCCACAGACATGGCAAGCTTTTGTAGGCAGACCATGTAAGAAAAGAGCTGATGACCTGCTTAAGTTAAGTAGGCACCAACTAAAAATGGTAGTTGCGATTTTTTACAGGACATGCTCCCGTAAGGGGGCACCTGTACATTATGGGCCTGTTTGATGGGAATCCAACCTGCAGATTCTGCAGGATGGAGACAGAAACAGTGCAGCATATTATTTGCTGCTACAAGGCGTTGGTTCGTCAGCGCTATAATGTCTTTGGGAAGATGATTACCGAACCAAGAGACATAAGCACGAGCTTCAGTAAGGGAACTTTGCCTCCTCATACGAGGCATAGGGTTATTGAATCTGTACTTAATGGAGTATTTAGGGTTGTACAATAAGCCTAAGGCTGTGGTGCATCCGGAGCGTAAGCTGACGGACCCTAAGAAAAAGAAGAAGAAGAAGGAGAAGGAGAAGGAGAAGAAGGAGAAGAAGAGAAGAGGGATGAGAGAAGAGGAAGTAGAAGAAGAAGAAGGAGAAGAAGAGAAGAAGAAGACGGCCGGGAGGGGACAGTTGACTACTCATCTCACCCACTGCTGACGTTAAGAAATTGGTGGAGTTAAATTTATATTCCCCCTATACGCCTTCATGACGATTTCTGTGTCGTATCATCCCACTAGAGTGCTCCACACTTGCTTACTCACTTCAGGGAGCAGACTCCTTCTTGAGAAGCTAACAGGTTTTCAATTAGTCAATAAATCCCCCCTCCCTTCCGTTTTATTAAACCCGAAGGCACATTACCGCAGTCACAAGCGCCCGCCGCCTGTCCCTATCCTGAGCCGGCTCGATCCAGTCCATGCCTCCACATTCCACTTCCTGAAGATCCAGGTTAATATTATCCTCCCATCTACGCCTGGGTCTACCAAGTGGTCTCTTTCCCTCTTGTATTCCCACCAAAACCCTGCATAAGCCTCTCCCCTCCCCCATACGCGCTACATGCCCCGCCCATCTCATTCTTCTCGATTTTATCACCCGAAAAAATATTGGGTGAGGAGTACGGATCGTTAAGCTCCTCAGTATGTAGTCTTCTCCAGAGTGCGCCATACACATAATTAATTTGTCGCTGAGGCTAAGTAACATTAGCAACTGACAGTGTAGTTAAAGAAAACATTTCTTACAGTTGATCCAAGCAGTAGTGTCTCTGACTTCTATTCAGAGGATATCCATTTCCAGTCCCGGCACGACCTGCTACACTGAAGTTCTTTTTTGTTTTCCTCAGTCCGCTGGCAGCCTCGTTAAAGTGGCTTATCAACATTAACATGGAAACTTGTTAAAAACCTCAGATAGGCAATTATTATGACCAACAGGAACCCGGTTATAATATGCTTAACGCTGGTACAGAACCGTCCAAATGACGTGGCAGGTTTTCATTCACTGAGAAATGGCAGAATGGAATCTGAATAGCTGTGGCTGCAAGGATAGCACACAAGTAAATATTGACACTACATTTATTGTATCCACGAGTATTTAATTAGTCTCTGCCATATGGCTCTATGTCTGCTTCATTTATAGTCTCGTAATGACTTTCGCTGGCGACTGACATTCCGTTCATATTCACGTTACTGCTACCCAGACAACGTGCTGTACTCCAGGCCAGTATTACTTGTGATTTAGCAGCACGTGGCAACATAATCTGGACAAGACAGGCAATGTACGTGTAACCTAACATAAGGGGCGCCTTCGCGTAGCAGTTGATGCTGTGGAAGAACAAGAAGTATTGGCAACAAAACCTGAGTGTGTGCCAGTAGACTTATTTATCCAGCATGCAATGCGCATTCGCCATATTATGCCGTCATCTGTCGCCTATCTGGTTCTACCATATTTTTCCACATTAGCTCATAAATGGCACAAATTTCGGAAGAAAGTTATTGAACATAAAATGTGTGTTTTGATTTTCTCTAGAACTTTCATCCGAAATATTTTTATTTCTAAGAAGAATTCAGCGACTTATTATTAAAAATACACATAGCTCCTCACGTAAAGTAACCATTATTCCTGTCAGATGTTAATGGAGCATGAATTTTCTCTACAGATTTTTATAAGAATTCTCGAATATCAAATTTCATGAAAATTCGTCCAGTGTACCCCGAGTTGTTCCATGCGAACAGACAGATATGACGAAGCTAATAATCGCTTTTCACAATTTTACGGACACACCTAAATATTGTGATGTGAAGTTTCACCCAACTTCTCTTGAATAATGTAAAAATAAACAAGAAGTACACACTAATTGTTGTACGTGCATCATCGTATTTAAACAAAATAAACCTTTCCTTTCACTTTCAACCCTTAAAGACATGGTAGGTTCAGAAGCTGCAAGTACATTCAGAATTTCATTAGATTAATAGACCAGTTTGATAGGATAGAATAAAGATGGATCTTCAAGAAATTATTACGACGGGAGTGAAGGTAATCTGCGTCAGGTTCATAGGTTGTTGGCAAGTTTTATGAATATGGTAATGAATAAAGTTCATACACCAACAAATGCACTTTTTATTAAACTTGACAACGTTTTAATATTTACATTAAAAATAACTTTGACTTGTTCCTACATGTTTCGGTCTCCGACCATCATCAGGGAGCCTTCACTAGAACCTAGCTAAAGTTATATTTAGGTTAAGATTCGGTAAAAATTACGTCGTTATATGTTGTGCGGTGGTGTGGCAGCATGTCGTTGGTATTGTGTGTGTACTGTGCACTGTGTTGAGTGTGCACTGTATGGTGTGTGTACTGTGCGCTGTGCTGAGTGCAACCGTGTGATGTGTGTAGTGTGTGCTGTGTTGAGTGTGACTGTATGGTGTGTGTAATGTGCGCTGTGTTGAGTGTGCACTGTATGGTGTGTGTACTGTGCGCTGTGTTGAGTGCGACTGTGTGGTGTGTGTAGTGTGTGCTGTGTTGAGTGTGACTGTATGGTGTGTGTACTGTGCGCTGTGTTGAGTGTGCACTGTATGGTGTGTGTACTGTGCGCTGTGTTGAGTGCGCACTGTATGGTGTGTGTACTGTGCACTGTGTTGAGTGTGACTGT
>Ga0123353_10009657_pt1 | contig 13354 bp, 9 predicted proteins | sample TergutLab28metaG_3_FD_92763 | JGI IMG/M metagenome (GOLD analysis project Ga0123353, IMG submission 92763) | Labiotermes labralis P3 segment gut microbial communities from Petit-Saut dam, French Guiana - Lab288 P3 | ecosystem: Host-associated > Arthropoda: Insects > Digestive system > Gut ... | reverse complement strand
TTTCTGTGTTCTTGCGGGTGGCGTGCGAAACAGACGGCCGTTGAGATCTTCAAGTGAAATTTACTGAGTTGACATCCGTCGTCATCATGTCGGTCTGGTGTCTGTCAGTTGGGGTTTGGTTTTGAACACTTCCAGTGTACGTTATGTGCAAGGTAAGGGCTTTACCTGTCTGCGCCATAAAGGCGTATAGGGGAACAGAGGCACAGCTCCACACATTCTTACACCCGGCGCTGGACGTAGGTGAGCGGGTAGTATCACATCCCCGGCCGCTTTACCCTCGGTTAAGGGACCTAGTACTCACTGAATACGAAGCTGGGTGTCCCAGAGACGTTCTGGGCGTTTTGGGAAAGAGAAATACTTGTTGCATCTCACCATCTTATTATGCAGCATGACTGGCAAATGAATAATTCAAAATGTCGTCCGTTTTCTTATTGTTACATTTATTCGAGTGACAGTTGTTTTAATGAAATGGCTGGAGTAGCGCCAAACGGATGAAAAATATTCCGATAGGCAACCTGATGAATTGTCCTGCCACAGTGTCACATCTCCAGAGAAATGCATCCTCAGACATACCCTCTAAAGACTCCAAAGCCGGCCTTCAATTTTAACATTCTGCCAACAATCTGTAAAGGTTACATCAGTCTGTATCGAGTTCCAGTCTAACTTAGATACAGTGGGGTATGCTAGAACGAACGTAATTGGTTCTAGAACCTCGTTCGTTATGGCATCTGTCCACTCTAACACACACTGAAATATACAGGGTAATTCATAAGACCCTCCGGGATTTCCGACCTCTGCGGTACAGTAGCCGGGATGGTCACGCCGAAGGGGAGCATGTCAACAGAGGGAGAGACACAAAAAAACTTGGAGAGATTCTCTAACTGTTGATATGCTCCTTTCTGCTGTGTCTGTCTTGGTTGTTGCGCATTCGAGTACGGAAGTTCCGGAGGGACTTACGAATTACTCTGTATATGTATTTAGGGGTAATTCGTTCCTGGCCCACAGCCTAGAGCAAAGTTAACATCCGACACAACCATTTAAACATTCTTTCTTAATGTGTAAGTTAATCAGCTTTCTCACTCTACTTTGCCGGTTCCTGGCTGAAATTATAAAGTAGAATAATTTTAAAAATATATTTTCACTGCCCAAGGCGCAAATAATCAGATAGCTGAACTAAACTGATAACTGAACCTTACAAACGATAACGAAGATGATGACTGACGCTCTAATCAAAGCGGGAAGGCCCTAAACGTCATGCGCACGCGCGTGCTACGTCGGCCGATGGTATTGCTACGCGTTCGTTGTAGCATCCTGATTTTATTGATAAAAATTGCTCATTGTAACATTCTTTCGTTGTAGCATACCCCACTACATACGCATATACCCCTCGACTTGAAGTTTATTTATATTCAAGACGTATCCACAATACTACTCAACATTCCTGGCCACACTAACAAAATGGCTCCATTACTCTGGCATTTTCTCCACTCAGAACATGTTTCGTACTCTTCTGACTGACCGCACCTCACAAATAATTTCTTGAAGGGTTTTGTATGGAAGACCAAGACAGTTATTCTGAACACGCGCAAGTGAAAGACCATAAAAAATTTGGGTTCCTTTCACATTTCCGAGGCGTGTACTTTCCCTGACTGTCACTGTTTTTTAGATGCTTTCGCAAAATTGCGAAATCGACTGTTAGCTTCGTCATGTCTCTCCGTCCGTCCGCATAGAACAGCTCGGCTCCCACGCGAAGGATTTTCACGAAATTTTATATTTGCGTATTTCTTGAAAATCTGTCGATAAACATACAATTTTCATTAACACGTGACAAAAATAACGCGTACAAAAACCAATAAACATTTCTGATCATATCTCGCTGAATTCTTCTCAGAATGAGATTCAGATAAAAGTTGTAGAGAAAATCGAAACATACATTTTATGCTCAATAGCTTTTTTTTTCTTCCGAAAACCGTGCCGTTTGTGAGATAATGTGGGAAAATGTTGTATAGCCGGGCAGGCTTACAGATGACAATATGGCGCATGCGAAACGCATGCTGGATAAATAAGGCTATACAAACACACTCAGAATATGTAATACTTATTGCTTTTCCACTGCAACAATGGTTGTACGAACGCGCCTCGATGTAACGTTTACGTACAGTGCCTGTCCTGTGATTACTTCCCTCCCTGTAATCCGATCCACTGTCACTGCACAAACAACATAATTTGCCGCCATGTCAGCGGCACGGTACATACCCAACAACAGGCTTTCCTGTCTTCACTCCCATTCGCCTCAGTGATTCATGATCCAAACACGAGCAGCTTTACTGGCTTAGCCGTGCGTGGTTCAGCTTCTGTATTGTTATGTCAAGGGAGAAGAAACATCCTACTCGCCATAACACGAAGGAAGGCGAACTGGCTTGGTCACATGTTGCGTACGGACTGCTTTATAAAACACGTTATTAAAAGGAAAGAGAAGACGAGGAAGAAGACGTAAGCAGCTACTGGATGATCTTAAGTAAACTAGAGAATGCTGTAAATTGAAAGAGAAAACATATCCCACTCTGCTGAGAACTAGCTTTGGAAGAGGTTATGTACCGGTCGAGAGACAGACAACGCAGCGTGAATATAGGGGCGCATTTTGTCAGGCAGGAACCGATTTCCTTTAACGTTGTGGCGTTGTGACCTTGGATTGTGAATTTTCCTTTTACCTACTGGCTATGAAGCCTACTTCACCTCTAACGGCTATCCACAATTCACTACTCCCCGGGTGTAAAGGGATGATCGGCGTGAAGGCGACCATTCACTTCAATCTAAGGTAAATTTTACGAATACGTGGCGCATCTACCTCCATGTCAACGTACATCTTCATGATGGGGCGATTAATTAGAAAGGAGAAAAATATAACTTATTAATTTACACGAATTTCGGACTTCAGAGGTTTAATAGAAGTTAACTTGTCGAAATCATTCGCTCTGCTGCGCGAAGCTTCCGTCGCGTTACACTTTGCGCTGGCGTCTGAACCTGCTGTTAATTGCGGACATGCCAGTGTCATTTTGGGCCTTCCCTTGTCTTGGTAAGAGACGAAGCGGCTCTGTGGACACAACAATTGGCAATATTGATTCCTCAAATCAATAACCTTGCAGCGTGCGTCACAGGAGTTAGACATGTGTTCGACAGTTTGTACAGTATTCTTTCGATCAGTAAATGGGCCCATTTTGACCATTAGGTTTCAGTTTGATATAATATGTGACACTTGATTTTGGCCATTAGAGTTTAGTTGGCATGAAACATTGCAAGTGGGAGGGGGGGGGGGATGAAGCACAATACTGGCATGAATTAGTGTCTTGAAAACTCATCGTTAGTTCATCTTCCTTGAATTCATCGCCCATTTAACATCTGGTAAAAAAAAAAAACCACATGTTGCGCCACACATCATAATGAGTTTTCTCCAGACTTCAAAAAAGTCCCGCCAGACGTCACTTGTCGGTATGAAGCAGTCAACATCGTAAAGAGGTGACTATAGTTCGATCAGCATTGCAGTGTCGTACTTTGCCGACAACTGTTAGGGCTAAAATACATGTGAACAGATGAACTGATCGGTTATCTATGGAAATTATACATAGATAAGCCGTGAATTACTGCGTGAATGTTATGTTAACCCCGTCATAAGATGCAGCCATGGCTAAAAACTAGTGGAACAGGCCAGTTTGAGTTAGAGGCGTAACAGTGTCTTCTGTTATATAATAATAATAATATCAACAAAATGCACACAAGTGTACTGAAAAAAGTTACTTACACATTTGCTCCATCCTCAGACAGTTAGAATACAAAGTTATATTACTGAAGTATCAGACCCAGTCCACAGATATTAATGACAGCCACGAGAGACCAAAGTTTAAAATACACCAGTATAAATGCAGCTAACTTCAAATTTAGTGTTTAATACGAGCCATCCCGTTGTGTTGTAACAAAAAAAAAGTATAACAGTCCCATCACAGGCCCGAGTGGCCCAGAGGGTTCCAGGAAGTTAAGGTTCCCAGATTTCGTGACAACGGCGCAGGATAATGGTAAGGTAGTCAGCCTTACGCACCGGCCGCCTTTACACCCAGGAAATGCTCCTGGTACTCATTTATGTTAGAGGGTGAGTCGACCCCAGGGCCATAGTGCGATCGGTAGGATGAAAAAATCCACTGACACCAGCTGGGATCGAACCAGAGACCTTCCGATTTGTAGCAGAGCACCTTAACCACTGTGCTACCGCGGTCCTCCCTTGTACTAATAAGTGATATTCATTACCGCGTAAGAACACAACACAACTTACTGAGCCTAACGGTTCAGACATAAGATACATAATGTACAGGGCATTTCATAATGTTCTCCGTGATTACGAACATTTATAACAAGAAAACCAAAGGATCTAGCTTAATGGAATTGTTCACAGCCACAGGAAAACTGAAAGTTTTTTTTGACAACTAGAGATGTTCGATGTGTGCACCACTGGTGACACGGCACACATCGATACGATATTCTAGTTCTTGCCACACACGCGTCAACATGGGTGCATCGATATTCTTCACTGCTGCAATGACCCGTGCTTTTAGGTCAGCGAGGTCAAGTGGCAATGGTACTTTGCGTAATTTGCACGAAATGCACGTTGCACAGTAACCACAGACTTACACGTGCGATATTCCAACACACGAAAAGACTTCTCGTACGGATCGACCATTTTCTCACTACATACACTCGCATCGCCTCGCGGCAGAAATGTTAACTACGATGAAAAACAACTTACTGGGGAAAAACAATTTTGAGTTGTTCCTTCTATCTGTACAGGCTTCGTAAATACGTGTCCTACGATTTTCCTATAATAAATTTTTGTAACCCCGGAGTACATTATGAAACTCCCTGTATATCTCTACTCTGCACCTATGTATGGTATTAATTTTTCAACATACTTTATTTTAGATATTGTTAACTATAATTGATATACTGTTTTAATTATACCATTGTAAACGATATGGGATCCCGTAGAGTGCACACTTTCCATGTAACTAGACTGTGTTCTACTTTGGCCTGATGATGGTTGTTTTACAGCCGAAACATGTAGCCTAGAAGTTAACTAGAAAAGTTATGTCATATTATTGATTATATTGTTGTGTTTTTAGAAGGTAATAAATACCACGTTATTGAAATAGAGTGGATGGTTTCTGACATTTCAATAATTCAAAATTTAATATTTTAATACTTTGTATACAGGGCGTTTCATAATGTTTTCCGTGATTACAAACACTTATAACAAGAAAACCATAGGACCTACCTTAATGCAACTGTTCACAGCCACAGGAAAACTGAATTTTTGTTGTTGTTGACAACTATAGATGTTCGATGTGTGCACCACGGGTGACACGGCACACATCGATACGATATTCAAGTTCTTGCCACACACGCCTCAACATGGGGGCATCGATATTCTTCGCTGCTTCAATGATCCGTGCCTTTAGGTCAGCGAAGTCGCATGGCAATGGTGGGACGAATACCTTTGCGTACTTTGTACGAAATGCACGTTGCACAGTAACCACAGACTTACTCGTGTGATACTCCAACAAACAAAACGATTTCTCCCCCGGAGCGGCCATTTTCTCACTACATACACTCGCAACGCCTAGCGGCAGAAATGTGAACTACGATGAAAAACAAATTAGTAGGGGGGAAAATTTTGAGTTGTTCCTTCTATCTGTACAGGTTCAGTAAATACGTGTCCTACGGTTTTCCTATAATAAATTTTTGTAATCCCGGAGTACATTATGAAACACCCTGTATCATATTGGCCGAAACGTGTAGGGCTGCACTACGTACATACATAAATTTTCAATATACTTGGGTGCATTTTGTTGATGCTAGTATTATATATAATCGATTGATGCAGGGATTATGGATCTTATACAAGTGTCTTCTGTATATTCATCATCCCCACATTTTTTTATTCTCCCCTCCGAATTTCTATATACTTTGATTACCCAAATAACATTTGGTGAGGAGTAAAGATCATAAAGATTCTCATTATGTAGTATTCTATACTTCCCTGTTGCCTTGTCCCTGTTAGCTCCGAATAACTTCCTCAGAAACCTCAGCCTGTGTTCTTTCCCACAGTTTGAAAGACCAAGTTTAACACCCATATGAACAACAGCCAAACACTAAGATAGTACCAAAAATTACGACACTACCCATTTCTACAATATCCTTTTCAATTCAATTTTCACTGATCATCTAATCATGCAACGCTACGTATTATGTCAGTTTGGGCACCAGAGTTTGCCTGCTACACTCTAGCTCAGAAATCAATAAGGTCCAAAATCTGACTTTTGCTTTTTTTTTTTGCCATTTCAAGTTCTCATCCAGTAATAAGCACGATATAGCAGTGGCTGCCTTTATGACTTCTTCTCTTTGTATGGTGCTTCGGCCTGTTTCCGGGTCATGGCCTCCCAGATCTCCTTCCTCCAAAATTCTCTTTTCCTTGCTGCCGCCCTCCAAGGTCTGTACCTGCAGCAAATCTACAGCATCCCTCCAAACATCATCCTCCCATCTACTTCTAGGATTTCCCTCGTGTCTTCTTCCTCCGGAACATAAGCTATTTTTTTTTTGGTACGAGGATCATCATCTTTACTTTATTAGCCCACTGTACTCTCTTCAGACGTGAACACGCTGACAGTGCCACATCATCCTACAATTTGTATATCTCGTCACGGTATCTAATTCCCCACACACCCTTGTCCTTTGAAGGCTCCAATATTTTGCTTTACGGCTACTATGAATATTAATCCCCATAAGACTGTCCTATTCTGTAATGTGCCTGAGTTCGAGCACTGGTAGTTCAGTTGAATGACCACCCGTCACCCGTTGTGCGGCAAACAAGCGAATGTAATGATGCAGCATGTAATCAGTTCAGGTCACCTAACATACCCGCTTCCAGGTGCTCACCCACTATAGCCGCTTTCAGATCCCTGATTTTTATTAGACGCTACTTCAAACACTGTAGTACAGGGTGGTTACAAATGACGTCAGCGATTACAAAAATGCAAGATGTTAAACGCACACCATCGTACAGACCAACCGAAGAAGTTATCTCATGCAATATTAAAGTGCAATATGTGATCCACATGTAAAGATCCAATTTTTTTTATAAAAAGGCATACTTAATAAGATATAGGTGGCCCGGGGGGTGGGGGTAGGGGTGGAAAAGACAACATTTTAAGTCGAGATTTCAGGCTTGCGCCGCGAAGTAGGTGAGAACTGCGCAGTTCTGGGTTGTTACGCAGCGAGTAAGTCTGCGTAACAACCCAGAAGAGCGCAGGGCTCGAAATGTTTAAGCCGTCGCGCAAAAAAACACAGATTACTATGAGAGATAACCACGTAACATTCATGATATGACACAAAAATGAAATAATAATAATAATAATAGAACTTATTTTTCATTATATATTCGTTCCCCACCCTCCGCAGTCTCAGTCTACACTCTACAATCACCAGTCTACACATCTTCCTCTCCCTGTCCTATTCCTTCATGTCTAGTGACCGCCTGATGGCCGTCCTACTGCTATGAACGTTTTCTCCCACTGTGGGAAAAGTCAAAATGTTCGTGCGAATTGTCAAAAATGTCGTATTTTTATGACTTAGAAAAACCTGGAGACTTCTGGCGTTCAGAAAAGAATTTTGCTGGATACCGGGAACACAACTCCTTAAACCCCACACAACCGAGGCTGTCCTGGGAAAACCGCGACGAATGATACAGATCCACACGTTTCCCTGAACACATCAAGATGACACTCGATTTTGTGTCAAAGAGTTAACGGCGATTATCTACCGTGTCCTGCTGGAGGCGTGTTGAATGCCACATTATTTCACGACAGACAAACTGTTGGTTTTTTGAACATGACAGAGCGTCAAGGCACATCTACAAGGACGTGACAACTTTCTTGAACAGGCAGTTGCCCCTGAGCGATGGTTCTGCCGAAAGATAGTCAACTACCTGACCTTAGCCAACTCCTCTAAGGTCTCGGTTATAAAAACCATCCAGTTAATGCTATATAGGGAAATAATCGCTGTTGTTCTGAGATCAATACAAAACACATAAATACGCTGTGTGGGCAGAGCGTAGAAGTTTTAAACGTTAAAACTGATGGCATGTAAAATAACCATGAGTTAACATGACAGAGTGGGACTTGGCAATGGAGTTGAATTCGAAATGTAATGTTTTCCTTGAGGTCCCAGTCCGTACCGCGCAGTAAACACACTCGATGTTATTAAAAACCAACCAGTTAATGCTGTGTAGGGAAATAATGGTTGGTTGTTCTCAGATCCATACAAAACACATAAATGCGCTTTGTGGACTGAATGTGGACTTTTCGAGTGTTAAATCTTGTGGTATGAACACGTGAAGAAACGATTACAGTCTACACGGTCAAGTCAACATAACCTAAAACGCTACATAAGTTGCTAGCCAAAAACAGTAAACTTGCAATCATTAAAAGGCAGTACGAATATACTCACCACTTTACCATAAGGCTCCGGTGCTTTTAAAATATTGAATTATATAATTCAAACACAATAATATCATAAATACAGCTGTTGGTAACATCAAAACCACACACGGCAGCACACACACAAACACGCACACATGTAAAAATCGATCTTTACATTTCTGGGCGGTTTCAGCACACACACAATATTGATCATAAGAATCGATTCATTACGCTCCGAGTTGGTTTCATGTGCTACCATGTCATGACGTCAGTGATTTCTTGGTCTAGTTCGTAAAATGGCCAACAGGTGGGGCAGGTTGATCGAATAGACTAACATCTGTTCAGTACATGAAATGGGCACTTGCACAAACGGTGGGGATTAAGAAGGGGGAGAGGGGGGAGGCGCCATATTTACAGCACGATTCAGCAAAATGTAACTGATTGACACTGACCTTGAAAATCAGGGTCATGATATGTCTGACTGATACCCCCCCAAAATTTTCGAACAATAATATACCCTTGCAACGAAAACGTAAGTTACACGGAAGCAATTCAGAATATTAGACACACACACACACAATTACTCTATACTCTCTTACTCATTATAAGGAAGTCGGTACATCCAATGTCTGTAATACGAGCTCATTTATATTGGATGCACAATACCTCACTTAACGATGGTATATCCTGAGACAGTTACCAAGTGTCTGATGATAAAAGAGGGTAATGACGTTAGGTGAAATTAAAATGTCGTGGGAAAAGCATTAATAAATGAATGTCCACGCAGTGAATATATACGGGGAGTGGAGGTACAGATCCACTCATTCTTAACCTCGGCACAAGATGGAGATGAATGGTGTCATGTCCCGGTCGCTTGACTCCCGGGGAAGAACCCCGGTATCCGCTGAATGTGAGGATGGGTAAATCCCAGAGCCAGTCTGGAAGTTTCAGAGAAAAGAAAAATTTCTTGCCCTTGCCGGGGTTCGAACTTCGGACCATCCAGCCCATAACCTAGTCGCTATACAGACTGAGCTATCTCCGACAATGACGATAACGATGCCGATTATAAGTATGTTAGTAATAAACTGTCGGTAGTGGAAAAAAGCGAAATGAAGACAGAGGACTGTTGTTATTCGAAATGTCTGTGTCATAGATAACAGAGATGAATGAAATAGGAGGAGAGTGATCATTAGCCTACTAAATGAATCAGCGACTTTGAGTCGAACAAGATCAATAGCCGGTTATGCAGCTGTGTTTTTTTTAGAGATAAATGAAACGCGAAATGTACATGGCGCAGTTATCTAACATGGCAGAGTTTAGTAGCAGCACAGACTGTCACCGTGATTAAAGGAAACGTTTCAAACTGTAGAGCAACTAACACATCACACACAGTTCCTTCTGTTCAGAAGGTGCAAGAGTTGAAATCCCAAAGCCGCCAGTTCCAGCGTTTGTCCAGTGAAATATAGGGTACTTACTTCATAACCCTTTACGTCCGGTGGTTACCGTACTTAGCAGCACGTTTAACGTTAAAAAAAGAGCCTACGTTCTGCCCACACAGCGCACTTGCATGTATTCTGTACGGATCTCAGTACACAGTAAGATTTTTTCCCCTATACAGCTTTGACTGACTGGGTATCATAATCGAGACGGAGTGCATTTACTGCGCGGTACGGACTTAATCTTTATAATTCAGGCTAATTTTCGTCCTTAAAAGCACAACAGAGTTACAACGAAGCCTTTCATTCCATATTAGGGGTCGAAGAAGCAGACTGTGCTTTATAAATCGTATCCGTCCGTATGTCCCTATGTATCATCGCGGATCCGTGAACTTTGATGTTGCAGACTGTTAACGAAAGCTGTCGAGAAATGGGCTTGGGGGCCATCTGGCCCGTTAAATCAAGGCCTGGGTGCATCGGGGCTGAGAGTTCCCGAACCCAAATGCAAATCAACAATCAACTCCACATTTGCTTAAAATCTGGCGGAAAATATCGGTCACTGTACATGAAGGACTAAGTGTTTTATACACTGTTGAGAGCAGTAGGAAATATTTTGTAGATCGACAGCAGTGCAAAGGGAACCAATTGTTGAATTTCACTGGAAACACTTCTACATTGTCGACAGCTACATGTAGACCAACAATACAAAGGGAACGTACTGTTGCCTTTTCATGGGATTACGTTTCTCGTACAACATCTAACTTGTTTTTTTCAAGCCACGGATGCATTAACTACACAAAATAACGATAAAAGTACAAAAGAACAATAAACCAGGATACTACGTCACTGGAATAAAAGAATAAACAGGCAGACTGTGTATTAGCAATGAGTTTACTGAACGCGTAGGTCAGTATTACATAGTAGGTTTCTTCTAATTCTGAAGAACGAAGTACGAAGGCCAATAAATCATACACCAATAAGCTCCAATTCAATTATTTATGAGAAGGAACGGAATAAAAGATATAGACTATATTTGCAACCCAGATCCTTAACATTAACTCTACATCATCTCATGTCTTGGTGCTCCGTATCTCTTCATGCGGATAACATCAGACATCGTAGAATGTCATCGCAAATTAAATCCTATTCCATAGCAGCAGGGGGAATGGGTAATGCGATGTGTAGTGGGGGTAAAGTATGCGTGAAAGTAACCTTATCCGGGTTGCTAGGTAACCAAATTCATACAGTGGCGGACCGTCAACAACACTCACCACTCTCGTAACCAGCGAGAACTAGGTTTCCGCTGATCTTCGCTCTTCTGGGACGTTACGCAGCGTAGACTGGTAGTTATAAACCGTCGTTTCGGGACAACCTATCGGGTCCCTTCTTCAGGGGTCAAAGAGTCTAAAAGAAAATATCCTAAAATGCAAGAAAATCTTCAGCGTGCCAGCTGGCATTCTTCGGCTACCCTGACTGAGGTTTTTCAGTGCTTTTTCCTCAGTTGTAAGGCAAATGTCAGTGTAAAACCCGCAAAGATGGGGCACGGCCCGCACTCTGCCAAATTGTTGTGTTGTTCTATGTATCGTTTGTGTGTAAATGTGTACTGTACTACTGCCACCGGGTGTCAACCTAATTGCAGTTAACAAATATATCACATCATATCATATCAACTACCGCCGGAACGAGCGCCAAACCAGTGTCCTACACTGAAGGCACCGACAATTTCCACACCCGCGTAACTCCCAGACTGTTTCCCTCTATTCCTCTCTGTTGATACGCATATCGGCCTTATTTTCTGTAGGACTGTCCCCACAGTACCGAATGGCTGTGCCAACAAATTCAGCCCCGAATGCCGCCGTGTTCATCTCTATTCTCTTTAATAAAAGGGGTGTACAATTCCGGGCGACTATAATTTGTACGGTGGCACCTAATCCGGGGATCGAATCCCGGTGGGGGCGAGAATTTCCGTACGCGTCCAGACCGGCCCTGGGGCCCACACAGCCTCCCATACAATGGTTACCGGGTCTTTCCCGGGGGTAAAGCAGCCGGGGCGTGGCGTTTACCACCCACCCCATCTAGCGCCGAGGTTAAAGAAAGAGTAGAGCTATACCTCCACTCCCCTTCTGGGCCTTCGTGGCCTGTTCTACAGTGACCTTTACCTTTACCTTTACAGTAGCGCTTTACCCTTTAAATGCCGAGTTAAATCCCATCTGCCCTTTGCTAGCGTTATTCGGAGCTCACCATATTCTCCACGTTAGCAGGTAAAGGGTTAATGTTCGTGGCCACTCAGCAAGAAACAGCAGGGATAGTGCAGTAGGTACAAAATCAATTTACGGGCAGGATGATTCGGCGTTCGATTCCCGGCAGAGGCCAGATACGTTTCTCTTTTCCGAATCGTTCAAACCGTCTCTGCGGCCCACCCAGCCCGTTATTCAATCGCTACCAGTGGTTCTTTTCCCCCGGGATAAAGCGGCTGGAGGCGCGAATTTGACAACTCACCTCAATCTAGCGCCGAGGGTTTCAGAATAAGTGGAGCTGTATCTATCCTCCCTGTATACACCTTCAAGGTGTGGACAGAGTTCACGCTTTCTTTCAGGCACGTTCGCAGAATCGCGAAAAGCGACTACTAACTTCGTTGTGCCTATCTGTCCGTCCGTCCGCATGGAACTCGGTTCCCACAGGACGGGTTTTCATTAAATTTGGTATTCGAGTATTTTTCGAAAAATCTGTCGACAAAAATCAAATTTCATTAACAATTGACGGGGTTAACGGGTACTTTACTTAGCGACGTATGTTCAATTATGACAGTACCTCGCTGAATTTGCTTAGAATAAGTGTTTCAGACAACAATCTTAGAGAAAATCAAAACACACATTTGTGTTCCATGAACTTTTTACCGGAAAAAAAAGCCCTTTATGAGATAATGTGGAAAAATACTGTACAGCCGGATAAGCTACAGAAGACAATATGGCGCATGCGCATTGCAAGCTGGATACCTGAGGCTACACACACACACACACACACTCAAAATATGTAATATTTATTGATTTTCCAATGCAACAATAGGTGCACGAACGTGTCTCCATGTCAAATTATATGTACATTGCCTGTCATGCTTTACCTCGTAGGAAACTTGTTTCAAGACATCCTTTTGGTGCCAATAATTCTAGACTGGCCACCAGATTTTTTTTTTTGAATTTATGTACTCCTGTTTTAAACACATTTTCGAATCGCCTGAATATATCTCCGTGCCCACCAGTCCGTCCTCAAGTAACAATCTAATTACCTATAAAATTCCGTGGCCTTAGTCCGTACGCGAACTATACCGACAGAGCGGCCGCCGCCGGTAGGCGAAGTTAGTGCCAACTTTTGCGGATAGAGGGGTGTCACGTGGTC
>Ga0123353_10009656_pt1 | contig 13355 bp, 13 predicted proteins | sample TergutLab28metaG_3_FD_92763 | JGI IMG/M metagenome (GOLD analysis project Ga0123353, IMG submission 92763) | Labiotermes labralis P3 segment gut microbial communities from Petit-Saut dam, French Guiana - Lab288 P3 | ecosystem: Host-associated > Arthropoda: Insects > Digestive system > Gut ... | reverse complement strand
GGTCAAGTTGGTGTTTCCCACCATCACAAAATCTCCCTTAATATTATACACGGGTTGGTATCCGGTATAGGGCGAGGTTCTGGGGGTAAAGGGTACTTGCTCTACTACCTGCCCGAAAATGGAGACGGGGAGCAATAAAGCAATAAAAAGAAACATTAATGCAATTTTTTTGCTTGCATTTTCTACAAAAGGATAGAAACTATTCATTAAGTTGATATTAAATTGATATTATTAATTATTTTTTAAATTGTTTGTTTACAAGCATTTTTACACCATAAAAGCAACATTTCCAACTATAAATACTCTAACAATGATTATTTTTTTTCAAAAATGGTCAAAAATCATTTTAAAACGCAAAAATATACATTTATATAAATAATAAAAGTGCAATAAAAAAAGATATTAACACAAAATCATTAATATCTTTTGAAAAAATATATAATAAAACGTTTCTATTCGGCTACTTTTACCGAGATGATTTTAATATCCTGTAGGGGTCTATCGGCTTGGTCTTTTTGTTGTACTGCAATTTTATCCACCACATCCATTCCTTTAGTTACTTCTCCAAAAATGGTGTATTGTGCATCCAAGAAGTGTGCCCCGCTCGGATTGTCCACAATATAAAACTGCGATCCTGATGAAGCGCGTTGCGGGTTCACGTTGTCGCCTTGGCGTGCAGCGGCTACTGCGCCTCTTTTGTGGGTATATTTCGGTACAAATTCGGCAGGAATAGTGTAGCCGGGACCGCCCATGCCCAAGCGTTGTCCTTTAGTTGCATTTTTGGAATCAGGGTCGCCTGTTTGAATCATAAAGTTTTGAATAATCCGGTGGAATAATACACCGTCATAAAAACCGTCGTTAGCCAATTTGATAAAATTGTCGCGGTGGAGCGGGGTTTCGTTGTAAAGCACAATAGTAATAGCGCCCAGCGAAGTTTCAATAACTACTTCTTTCATAAGATTTTCTACTTTTTGAATAATTTCTTCTTTCGGTTCTGTTGCAATAGTTTTTGTTGTTTCAGCCTTAGTTTCAGGCTTTTTTGTTTGCGCTGTGCAACTTACGGAAAGCATTAAAGATAAGATTACTAATAGGGTGGTGTTTTTCATACTTTTATTAAAATTAAAGGTTTATAAATTAAAGTGGCAAAAGTATATTTTTTAATTATTAACCACTTATTTTTCTATTTTTGCACCATAAAAAAACAATTGATATGAGTAAAATTTACACAAAAACAGGAGATAGCGGCACTACTTCGTTAGTAGGCGGGAGTAGAGTAAGTAAATCAGAGCCACTCCTCAATCTTTATGGAACGTGCGATGAGCTAAATGCACACATCGGCGTTTTGATTGCCGAAGTAAATCTCCCGTTTCTTACTGAAATTCAAGAAAAACTGTTTACTGTTGGAGGAATTTTGGCGACACCGGAAAACAAATATGAACAATACTGGAAAGATGTTTGCTGGGATTCTTTTTTAACTAAGGTTGAAAAAGAGATTGATGAAATGGATAGAATATTACCGGTTTTGCACAGTTTTTTACTTCCCCAGGGTTCCCGTGCTATTGCACAAGCACATGTTTGTCGTACTGTTTGCCGAAAACTGGAACGTAAAATTGCTCTTTTTTGTTCACAAAATAACTCCTTCTTCGTTTTGCTTCAAACTGTAAACCGGCTGTCGGATTATTTCTATACTTTAGCGCGATTTCTTCATAAAAAATTTGAAATTGAGGAAAAGTATTTGATAACTAAGTAAATAAAATTTTTATCAAAACGTACGTTCCTATTCATTAAAATTTATTTTTGCGCCCCTATAAAAAAGAACCATAACAAAAAGATTTTTTTATGTATTGGACGTTAGAATTAGCTTCAAAATTGGAAGATGCCCCCTGGCCTGCTACTAAAGATGAGTTGGTTGACTTTGCAACGCGTTCCGGCGCTCCTATGGAAGTCATTGAAAACTTAAAAGAAATAGAAGATGAGGGGGAGGTATATGATAATATTGAAGATCTATGGCCCGACTATCCTACTAAGGAGGATTTCTTTTTTCACGAAGACGAGTATTAAGCCCGTCTGTTTTTTTATTGAAACAACCTTTCAATCACATCTTTATATCTTTCTTGCACCAAATTGCGTTTTACTTTTAATGTTGGCGTAAGTATTTCTGTAAGTTGCGACCATTCGTCGGGGATCAGTTCAAACTTTTTCACCTGCTCTGTATCTCCAAAAAACGCATTGTATTTAGCCACCTCTTTGGCATAACGCTTTAGGATTTCCGGATCTTTCACAATTTGCTGCGGATTTTGGTATCCAATTTGGTGCCGCAAACACCAAGCCTGTAAGAAGGTAAAGTCTGGGGAGATAAGGGCGCCGGCAAATTTTTCTCCCTCACCCACTACCACTATATTTTCAATAAACGGGGACTCTGTAAATTTTTCTTCAACAGCTTGAGGGTTAATATATTTTCCTAACGATGTTTTAAACAGATTTTTCAATCGTCCGGTTAAAATAAGCTGCCCCTTATCATTAATCATTCCCAGATCTCCCGTATGAAACCACCCTTCTTCATCAATTACTGTTTTAGTAAGCGCTTCATCTTTGTAATAGCCTAACATTACATTATGACCACGGCAGCATACTTCTCCATTTCCGGCAATTTTAACCTCAACTCCCGGCAATGGAAATCCTACTGTTCCTGCTTCTCTTCCATCTTTATCTCTGCAACTTACTGCAATAACCGGAGATGTCTCTGTTAACCCATATCCTTCAAAAACAGGCATCCCTATGGCTGAAAAGAAAGATGCCAAACGGGGCTGTATGCTTGCAGCGCCCGATACCACAATATCGAAATTACCCCCTATGTTTTTACGTATTTTACTGAAAACTAATTTGTCTGCAAGTTTGTGTTTTCGATTATACCACCATGTACGATTATGGTCTTGGATTTTGTACTGGCACGCCACACGAACCGCCCAACGGAAAATATTTTTAGTAATCCACGACATGTTGTTGCTTGAAGTATAGATCTTGTCGTATATCTTTTCCAGCATCCGCGGCACCGTAGACATCATGGTGGGCTTTACCTCTTTAATATTTTCGGCAATCGTACCCAAATTTTGCGCATAATAAACCGACATCCCCAAATATTGATACAGAAACACCAACATCCGCTCGTAGGCGTGGCACAACGGCAAAAAACTAAACGCAATATTAGACCAGGGAGCGGGCGTGTTATACAAATTCATAACCTGCCCAATAATATTATCGTGCGACAACATTACTCCTTTGGGAATACCCGTAGTTCCCGACGTATAAATAATGGTAGCGCAATCGGAGGAAACCACAGCAGCTTTTCTTTTCACCAACTCTTCAAAGTTAATGTTTTCTTTCCCTAAATCAACAAGTTGTTGAAAATAAGGAAATTGCTTTCTGTCTTTAAAAGTATAGAGATATTTCAACTCGGGAACCTCTTCCAGCACAGAAGATACTTTCTCCATCAGCTCGGCACCTTCTAAAATAACCAGCTTTACTTCGGCGTGATTTAAAATGTATTTATATTCGTGTGCTACCAAGGTTGGGTAGATCGGAACAGCAATAGCCCCAATCTGCATGATTGCCATATCCAGCATATTCCACTCAGGGCGATTAGTAGAAATAATCCCCACTTTATCTCCAGGGTTTATCCCTAATTTTATCATACCGAAAGAAAGATTATTGGTAATCTCAATATATTCTGCAAGTGAATATTTTCTCCATTCTTTGCCAATTTTTCCAGCTAAAGCAACCTCCTGGTTGGAATATTTCTCTTGATAATGTGTTAAAATGTCAAAAATTCGTGTAGGTTCCATATAAACAATTTTAGATTTTAGATTTGATTTTAATTTTCGGCAAATAAATAATAAAGCATTAAATAAAAAAAGCAGTAATTCCTATTTATTGAATAATAGTTGTCAAATATGGGATTATGGGGTAAAAAAAACAAATATGGGGTGAAAAACAAATTAATAAAACCAAATACAAAAAAATGCATTTTCTGTCAATAAAATATATTCCTGAGCGAAAGCATTTTTTTATTCGATAAAAAATAGATATTCGCGACTACTTTGTAAAAACGTTCGTTTTTGTTAAAATATATAATGGATAAGATTGAAAAACAATATTATAATATAGGCGAAACCGCTGAAATGTTCGGAGTAAAAACTTCTCTCCTGCGTTCGTGGGAAAGTAAATTTGAACTTTTAAAACCCTTTAAAAACCAAAGAGGAACAAGATTCTTTACACAAAAAGATATTGAAACCATTCGTACCATATTATATCTCACAAAAGAAAAGGGCTATACACTACAGGGCGCGAAAGATGAAATCCGCGCTAATTTCAGTAAAGCAGTTACGCAAGCAGATTTGATTCTAAAACTGAATACTGTTAAAGAATTTTTATTGGAAATTAAAAACAACTTACAATGAACACTATAAAGATGGTTGACCTGAAGGGTCAGTATGAAAAAATTAAAAAAGAGGTAGATGAAAATATTTTGCAGGTTATTGAAAGCACAGCCTTTATAAATGGTCCCAAAGTAAGGGAATTTCAAACCCGCTTAGAAAACTACATGAACGTTAAACACGTGATTCCCTGTGCAAATGGCACCGATGCGCTGCAGGTTTCTTTAATGGCACTCGGACTAAAAGCCGGCGATGAGGTGATTACCTCTCCCTTTACATTTATCGCTACGGCAGAAGTGGTGGGATTGCTCGGAATAACTTGCAAGTTTGTTGATGTTGAATGGGATACGTTTAACCTTGATGTTACCTTATTAGAAAAAGCAATCACCTCTAAAACAAAAGCAATTATTCCTGTACACCTCTTCGGGCAAAGCTGCCAAATGGAAGAGATTATGCACATCGCAAAAAAACATGCACTTTTTGTGATAGAAGATACTTGTCAGGCTATAGGTGCTGATTTTATCTTCAAAAGCGGAGAAAAACAGAAGGTGGGAACTATCGGCGATATGGGCTGTACCTCTTTTTTCCCTTCAAAAAACTTAGGCTGCTATGGCGACGGTGGTGCAATTTTTACTAACGATGATGAGCTTGCACAAAAACTAAGAGGAATTTGCAACCACGGTATGTTTAAACAGTATCACCATGAGCTATTGGGAGTTAATTCAAGATTAGATTCGATTCAAGCAGCGGTTTTAGATATTAAGTTGCAATTTTTAGATGAATATAATACAGCACGCAGAAAGGCTGCCGGGTTCTACAACAAAATGTTTGAAAGCAACCCAAAACTTGAAATACCAATGAACTCTACATTCAGCACACATGTCTTTCATCAATATACGTTAAAATTAAGAGACCTAAATCGTGAAACACTCATTGAAAAAATGAAAGAAGCCGGAATACCTGTAATGATCTACTACCCTATTCCATTGCATTTGCAAAAAGCATTTGAATATTTAGGATACAAAAAGGGGGATCTCCCTATTTCGGAAAAACTGTGCAACTGCGTAATTTCCCTGCCAATCCACACCGAACTAACTAAAGAGCAACAAGAGTTTATTGGGAAAACCCTCTGTGATTCTCTGTGAGATAAAAATATTTATCCAGAGCAAAATCTGAGTAAAAACAAAATGCAAATGATAAAAATAACCAACATAGAAAAAAGTTACGGGAGTTTGAAGGTACTTAAAGGTATTGACATTGAAATTCCCGAAGGAAAAGTGATTACTATTTGTGGAGCTTCCGGCGCAGGAAAATCCACCCTGTTGCACATAATGGGAACATTAGACAAGCCGGATAAGGGGGAGGTGTATTTTAATAACACCTCTGTTTTTGAACTAAACGACGAAGGGTTATCGCTTTTTCGAAATCAAAACATTGGCTTTGTGTTTCAATTTCATCATTTGTTACCCGAATTTACCGCAGTGGAAAATGTGGCGCTACCGGCGATGATTGCCGGAATATCGAAAAACAACGCAATAAAAAAAGCGCAGGAGATGCTGCAAATTATGCGCCTTTCTGAGAGGTTTTCGCATAAACCCGCACAATTGTCGGGCGGAGAACAACAACGTGTAGCGGTTGCGCGGGCGCTCATTAATAACCCAAAAATAGTGCTCGCTGACGAACCATCCGGAAATTTAGATACAGAACACGCTAAAAGCTTACACCAGCTTTTTTTCGATTTACGGGACCAATTCCAAAAAACTTTTGTTATTGTTACACACAACGAAGAACTTGCAAAACTATCTGATAGAAAAATTGTTATTTGCGATGGAAAAATATAAACATAATATGAGAATAGGACTAATAGGTTGCGGGTACCTTGGAAAAATTCACGCAAAATGTATAAAAGAGATAAAAAACTTCGACCTGACCGGCGTTTATGATATCTCTGTGGAGGCTATGCAGGAAACTGCCAAACAATATGGTATTACCACATATTCTAATCTACAAACACTGATCGAAAATTGTGATGCCGTAGATATTGTTGCAGCTACTACCGCCCATTTCGAATTGGCGAAACAAGCCATTGCTGCCGGAAGGCATTGTTTTATTGAAAAGCCTATAACTGCTACCGTTGAAGAGGCAGAAGGGTTGGTAAAACTTGCTCAAAAACACAATGTTATAGTTCAAATAGGACATGTAGAAAGATATAATCCTGCTTTTATTGCTGCTTTGCCGCATTTTACACAACCGCTCATAGTAGAAGCAGACCGCTTATGCAAATTTAATTTAAGGGGAGCAGATGTGTCTGTAGTTCACGACCTTATGATCCACGACATCGACCTGGTGTTGTCTATTATGAAAAATGAGATTGTTGACATTCAAACAACAGGTTGCAAATATGTAACCCCTTCTTTAGATATTGTAAGTGCACGGCTGCTTTTTGCCCATGGCGGAGTTGCCAATCTTACTGCAAGCAGAGTTTCCGAACAGCCCGTGCGAAAAATGTGCATCTACCAACCCGAAAATTACATCACTGTAAATTTTCAAGAAAAAAAGGTAGAAAAAACAACATTCCAAAACAACCGGCCAAGTATTGCAGAAATTTCTGTAACAGAACACAATGCTATTGTAGAAGAGCTGTCAGATTTTCTTCAAGCCATTCAACAAAACAGAATACCTGAAGTTACTGTGAATGACGGATTAAACGCTTTATATGTAGCTGATAAAATTGTGAAGAAAATATTACGGCAAAATCAATATTTGTAAAATAATAGTACGCAATAGACGTTTTTTTAGCATGAAAAATTACCCTGTTTTTATCTTCTTGTTTTTAATTTCTATTTTGAATTTCTCATGCGGTCCTGATATCACTCCCGCATATCTTATAATAACGGAAGAAGATTTCTTAAACTGTGTAGATATTTCTAACTTTAACAATACCCATGAGCAAAATTATGACCAAAAAGAATTAGATGCAATTAGACAACACAGTTTTAGAGATGTATTAGTGAGCTTAAACGGTCAAGAGTTGGGATATTGGAAACTCCCGTGTACCATCCCTCTTTTGCCGGAATATACAAAACAAAACTATATTAGGGTAACCCCTTGTGTCAGGCTTACAGATAAAACAACAACAACAACCCAGTATCATTTTGTAACCCTTGTTGAAGAGTTTTTTGAATTTTCCAAGGAGGGAGAATATAGACTATCTCCCTTTAAATTAGAATACGTGCCGAGCGTAAACTTTCCCGTGCTCGAAACTTTTGAACAAAGTACTATTTTTAAACCACGTATATCTGAATTTCCTGCTACAATTGAAATAGAGAACGATACGGATTTGCAGAAAAAGGTAGGAAAAGTTTCATTAACAGATACAGCCGTTTTTTTTGATATCGTAACACCATACTTTCCTTTGCTTGGAGGAGGGGAAAGACAATTTTGGGAGATCTCTTATAAATCTATTAATGGACAAATGAATACCCATCTCGGATTTGAAGGGTCAATACTCTTGGGAATGACCAATTTTGATATGATTGTACTCCCTTCAACAAAAGGAAAGTGGAAAAAAATATATATCGAAATTTCTGAGATCGTAAGCCAGGCAAGTTTCACAGTGCCACAAATATCTACTCGACTACGAATTAGCGGACTTAAAGAAAGAGAAGAATCTGATGCAGAATTCTACTTTGAAAACATTAAATTGATTACGATGTCTGCGCCCTACCATTAATAACTTAAAATAGATGAATAAAACTCGAAAACTTTTTTTTTACATTCTTTTCGATATCCTATCAGCCATTCTAACATGGGGGTTATTTTTTGTATATCGAAAATATAATGTTGACCACTCTGTTTTTGAGCATTTTGTAGCCGCAATTCTACACGATCCCATGTTATATGTGGGTATGGTGGCTTTACCTGTTTATTGGTGCTGCCTGCATACCTTCACCGGTGCATATACCAATCCTTTTAGAAAATCACGGCTCCGTGAGCTGGAAGTTACCATTGTTACTGTTTTCTTCGGAACACTATTATTTTTCTTCGCCTTTATTCTGGACGATATTGTTAACCGCCCTTTTGACTATGTTAAGTATTTTGCTATACTACTCTTCCTCCAATTCTTTCTAACCTATATTCCCCGCGTTCTTATTACTACTACTACTATTAACAAAATTAACAGCGGAAAAATAGGGTTTAAAACATTGATAATTGGAAGTGATGTTGTGGCTTTGAATGTCTATCAAAATATAATCAAACAAACACCCTATGTTGAAAAATATATCTTGGGATATATTCAAGTACCCGACGAGCAAGATGAGTCAATAGCAACAAGGCTTCCTTGTCTGGGAGTACTTTCAGACTTAGCTTCAATTGTAAGAGAACATCAAATCAAGGAATTGGTAGTTGCTGTACAGAATGGTAAACGAAAGCTATTAGAAACGATTATCTATTCTATTGGAGACAACCGTGACCTGATGCTTAAAATCATTCCCCAGTCGCAAGATTTTCTAATTGGAAATGTAAAGATTTCAGCCATCCTGCAAGAACCTCTTATTTCAGTATCTACAAGTAATTTACCTGTGTGGCAGCAATTCCTGAAAAGATTTATGGATATTGCCTGCTCCTTGTTTGCCATGATCATATTGCTTCCACTCTATCTTTTCTGTATCGTTGGCATCAAATTATCTTCCAAAGGCTCTATTTTTTACTTACAGGAAAGGATTGGACAAAACGGCAAGCCATTTCAAATCATTAAGTTTCGTTCTATGATAGCCAATGCAGAAACGGGAACGCCGCTACTTTCAAGTAAAGATGACCCGCGAATCACTAAATTCGGACACTTTATGCGCAAAACACGTATGGATGAAGTTCCACAATTTGCTAACGTCCTGCTGGGCGATATGTCGTTAGTGGGACCCAGACCAGAACGCCAATATTACATAGATCAAATTGTTAAGGTAGCGCCTCATTATAAATTGTTGCTTAAAGTTAAACCCGGAATGACCTCATGGGGACAGGTTAAATTTGGCTACGCAGAAAATATCGACGAAATGGTAGAGCGCCTAAAATGGGATATCCTGTATTTAGATAACATGTCGCTCCAAACCGATATTAAAATATTAATATATACAGCACTAATCGTTTTAAAAGGATCTGGAAAATAATGCCCTGGTTTTTTCAAGAAGAGTTATCCCAAAGTTTTGTCTCACTCTCTACAGAGGAAACGAAACATATTACAAAATCGTTGCGCCTAAAAGAGGGCGATCCGGTTTGGATTACCGATGGAAAAGGAACGCTGGCAAAAGCATCATTGGCTAATATTGCTAAAAATAGCTGTGAAATGGTTATCTTGGAACGATCGTTCCAAGATAAATTATCACAAAAACAGCTATACCTTGCCGTAGCCCCTACTAAAAATCCCAACAGAATGGAGTGGTTGGTAGAAAAAGCGGTAGAAATCGGCGTGTCGCAAATCGCTTTTATTATCTGCGACAGATCGGAAAGAAAACATATTGACCTGAGTCGCCTACACAGAATTGCCATTGCCGCGCTGAAGCAATCGAAAGGAACATGGTTGCCGGAATTAAAAACCGTTTCGTTTTGGCAATTTCTGAATGACCCATGCATACACACCGAAAACAAATTTATTGCCTGTTGCGGGAAGAAAGAACAAACTGAGGATATTTCACATATCGAATATCAGCAAAAAAATGCAGTTTTCTTGATAGGACCCGAAGGCGATTTTACCGAACAAGAGGTGACTGCAGCCAAAATGCATGGCTTCAAACCGGTATCTCTGGGAGAAAAAACATTACGTACGGAAACAGCTGCGCTTTTGGTTGCATGTTGTTTTGCCATAAAATCTATCCAAACTCTGCAAACAGAAATATTACCATTGCAGGCAGGGGTTTGAACTTTGTTGAAATTTACATTAAAGGCTATTAAATAAAGCCGGTTACAAAATATTTGCCAATTGCTCTTTCATCTTCTCCGCTTCATCTTTCATCAAAACCACAATTTGCTGTATGTTAAAATCGTTCGCTTTTGAACCGATGGTATTAATCTCTCTTCCAATTTCCTGAATGATAAAGCCCAGTTTCTTACCGGCATTGTTTTCTGTCAGCGTATCTGTAAAATATTCACAATGTTTGCGCAACCGTACCTTTTCTTCTGTAATATCTAATCTTTCAAGGTAAAAAACCAACTCTTGTTCCAACCGGTTGGGGTCATATTTGAGCGGCATACTTTCCAAACTTTCAATCATTTTTTTCTTCAATTCAACAATACGGTTGCTTTCAAACGGCAGGATTTCATTTATCATATTGGATATTAATTGAATGCGATTTGAAAAATCTTCCGCTAAAGCAGCACCCTCCTCTTCTCTGAAACTGTTTACGGCAGCGCAAGCGGTTTTTACCCCTTCAAAAACCACATTCCATAAGTTTTCAGAAACCTCTTCTTTGGGGGTAGCAATCACATCGGGTAAGCGGAGGGTTTGGGCAAAAATATCTGTATCTTTTGGATTATTAACACATTTCGACAGTCCTGTAAGTTTCTCGAAATATACCTTTGCCAAATTTTCATCTATGGCAACAGTTGGATTGTCTGTTTTTTCAATATAGATAAAAATATCAATCTTGCCTCTTTCCAATTCTTTGGTTACCAAAGTTCTAATCTCATTTTCTTTATCTCGGAACAGTGGCGAAATTCGTGCATTTAAGTCTAATTGTTTACTGTTTAACGACCGTATTTCAATAACAATCGTTTTTCCCTCGCAGTTTAAAGTGGCTTTTCCAAAGCCGGTCATTGATTTTATCATAGTTAAATATCTACCCCCACGCCAATTCTAAAAAATGGATAATAATTATAATAGTAGTTTAGAATGGTGGGTTCTTTTAATGGAATATTAAAAAGTATTAGTGCTTGAAAATAAACACGTTTCGACATATATTGTTTGTAACCTCCTCCCAACACAAGAAAGTGAAAGTTATCGGTTTGTTTTTGAGATCCATCAAGCCATTTGAAGTTATATTGTGTAAACTCATACCCAACATGTGCTACAATTTTTTTGATAATAATAGGTTGCAAAGCAACACCGACTCCCCAGATATGAGAATTATAAAAATCTCTCCGCCACATATAAGAGTATTGACCATTTACCAGGACAACAAGCCAGGGGGTAGCATATACGCCCACTTGCGGAGCCACATTAACAGCATTATAAACTCCAAATTGAAACCCAAAGCCGCCACCGGCAGTAAACATGGGTCGCTTCTTCTGCATTGGCGATTCTTTTTGCATACTTTGAGGAGGCGGAATGTTCTCCACTTGCGCCGAACAAGGGAAAAAGGAAAAAAGGAGAAAGGAGAAAAGGAGAAGGGAGAAGGGAGAAAGCCTATTGTGCATACCGTTATTGTTTGGAGTGGCAAATTAACATGATTTTTTTAAAATCATTCAACTTTATTTCTGAATACTGTCCACCGGATTGGCATTTGCCGCTTTCACACATTCGTAGAAAACAATGAGAAAAGCAATGAGCAAAGCCACCAAACCGCCCGCAAGGAAAATCCAAACGTTTAACGAGATACGCATCGGGTAATCTTTGAGCCAGCCCGTCATGAAGTAATAGATAACAGGAATGGCGATAAAAAAAGCAAGAATTACCAACGACAAATACCCTCTTAATAGTTTGATGTTGATTTGGTTGCTGTTTGAACCAAACACCTTACGTATGGCTATCTCTTTTTTTCGCTGGCGGATAAAATAGATCGCCATAGCATACAATCCAAGCGACGAAATGATGATCGCCATAATAGTAAATACTGTGAGTATTACAGATGTATTTCGTTCACCCTCACACATATCCCTTAGAATATCTTCAATATATTGTCCCATAAAAACATCTCCTTCGGAGACTTTTTCATAAACAGCTTTCACATCATTAAGGGCTACCAAGTGATCTCCTTTCACTTTTATGAGAAACGACCAAACCCATGAATCTTCAGGGAAGTTACTATAATATAAATAGACAGGTCCAATCTTTTCGTTGTATCCTCTGTACCTAAAATCTTTTACAATTCCTGCAATCTCTTGTTTGTAGTTTCCGATAGAAAAAGAGTGCGTATCGTATGGCAGTTCCAGCTCTTTCATGGCGGTTTCATTCAACCAAACACCACCGCCGCCCATTTTATTATCTTGCACTACTTTAAATCCCATCATTTTAAAATAAGCAGAATCACCTCCAAAGACCTGAAAACTAATGGACTTCCCATCGGCACCTACAGTGTTGTTATTTCCGCCATTTGGAGGATAGCCCTGACAAAATGCCACATCCTCTACATTTGCCAAATTCAATAACTCATTTTTAAAAGTCCTCGATGTAGGCATGTCAAAACTGCTATTATCAATATTAATAATGTTTTCGGTATTATAACCCAAATCTGCGTTTAACAGATGGCGTACTTGAAGAAACATAATTAAAGTACAGGTAATAAGTGCTATAGTAATAATATTTTGAATGGTGATGAACACTTTACTGAACACCATTTTTGTTTTTTGCACAAAAGCCCCTTTTACTACTTCAACAGGCTTGAATCTTGAGATGATGATCGCAGGAACTAACCCCGAAACAATTCCTATAACCGTAACAGTTAGAATATTTAACATCAGAAATTCAAAAGTTAAATTTCCGAAAACCGAAAGTTCTGTATTCAATAGATTTGCGGCAGGTTTTTCTAAGAAATGGGCAAGAAGGAGCGCAATGAAATAGGCTAAGAAAGTGATTATTAGCGATTCTGCAATCAATTTAGAAAACACGGAGAGCCGAGAAGCCCCCACCAATCGCCGCGTTGCCATCTCTTTCGCCCTAAAACCCGATTGGGCAACCGTTAAGTTGATATAATTGATAATGGCAAATAT
>Ga0123353_10009655_pt1 | contig 13355 bp, 10 predicted proteins | sample TergutLab28metaG_3_FD_92763 | JGI IMG/M metagenome (GOLD analysis project Ga0123353, IMG submission 92763) | Labiotermes labralis P3 segment gut microbial communities from Petit-Saut dam, French Guiana - Lab288 P3 | ecosystem: Host-associated > Arthropoda: Insects > Digestive system > Gut ... | reverse complement strand
CGTTTGAGTAGTAATTGGACGGTGTTCGTTCAATATGTGATTCAACACTTTGTACGACATTCCCATTTGCGCGGCAAGTTTTCCCTGCGATATACCACGGTATTCAATTTCATCTTTAAGGACTTCGCCCGGATGGATCGGACGTGCACAAATATGTTTGTTCATAATCTTTTATTTATAATGATTTGACAACTCTAAAATATTACAAACCGTTATTCCGGAAAAGGTCTTCAACACGTGAAACGGATTTCAGAATAGCAACTGTTTTTTGGTACTTTGCCACTATTTGCGGTTGAAACCAATATTTTTTGTCCGTTGTCTTTCCGACTTCGTATAATTCTTCCAAATACTTTTTGTCGAAACTTATTTCCATTTTTATTTCTTTCTTTTCGCGGCAAAGATAATATTTATTTTCGATTCTATCAAAAAAGTAGAAGAAGTTTTGGAAAGGGCAAATTTATCCCCTATGGGGATTATTTTGCCAATGTTACCAACAAGGACACTATCTGAGGTTTTGAGTGGTACAAAGGTTACGTCGCTAAAAACATCCGATGCTTTATGTTTGATATTGAGTTTAGATTCGTCAATCACAATCCTGTGCATTGCTTCTATCGCTATCTTTTTATCACTCATTCTTCCACAAGAAACGGACAATAAGACAATTGCAAATATTATCGTAAACTTATTCATAAAGTTTTTGTTTTTGGGTTAAAAAATAAGTTAATAAGTCTATTTGGACAACCTGTAATGGAGTGCTAATGAGAAGATAAGTTGATGTGGATAGACGTAGATGTAGTAGGAGTTGCTGAGGCGTTTGGGGTGGTAGAGCATAGATAGGGAGTATTTGTAGTTACATTCGAGATGAAATTCAAAAGGGTCGAACCTGATGGATAGTCCGCCCCCGCCAATGAATCCGTAATCAATTCTAACGTCGTAACAGTCATAGACATATTTGTTTGATATGAGTTCGGTCTCGTTGATGTAGTAACGCTCTTTGGTGTTGAAGCGGTAGCCGCCAAAGGCGCCAAGGTTCACCAAAATGCGCATCTTCCAAAAATCGACATGAAACTGCGAAACAAACGGGATGTTGAGCGATTGGTAACGGGTGATGTCGTAAAGTTCAGGGTGACCGCCGGGCATGGCAAATCCTTGCTGTTCAATATTTATTCCGGTCTGAATTCCAAAGAAAGGGAACATATCCCACATGGGATGGTAGTAGGTGTAGAGCAGAGAAAAATTTTGATAGGTGGGGATTGTTTTGGGCTGATCGTTTCTTTGAAAATCGATACCGGAGGTGTTATAACCGCCGCGCACGCCAATCAGATGTTGTGCCGAAAGGGAGGAACAACAAAAAAGAGTCAACAAAAAGAGAAGAAGGTAGCGTTTGCCTCCTGGTATTGGTCGTCTTGTAAGGTAGCGGTTACCTCCTGGTATTGGTCGTCTTGTAAGGTAGCGGTTACCTTCTGGTGTTGGTCGTCTTGTAAGGTAGCGGTTACCTTCTGGTGTTGGTGTTGGTATTCGTCGTCTTATTGGGAACGATGGGGGTGGCGTCTTTGTTAAATAGTTCATCAATGTCAATCGTTTGGATTAGTTCTAACTTCTCTTTGATCTCAATCAGGTCAGATCCGTTAGCAAATGTATAAAAGCGAACCCTTTCGGGTTGAATTCGTTGGTCTAAGGAGCCGGTGTCCCACACGCCGTTGCCGTTGCGGTCTTCGGTAATTCGGATGATATAGACATCATCGGAGAGGTAGGGGAAAAGCCCGCTCTCTCCCGCCCGCAGGTGTTTTGAGTGGAACACCCTGTCGCGTGTTTTGGACAGGAGTTCAACAATATAAAAGCCTTGTCCTCCTTTTAGCGTAAAGGAGATGGAGCCTGTTTTTCCCGCTTCGGGGAGGGTGATTTTATAGGAAAGCGAGTCGTTCCCATATCCATAGACATCCTTAAAGGTGTGCTCCGGCGCAGAGAGTTCATACGACATTGAGGGCGTCCACTTTTCGGGAAGCAGTCGGTAAACACAACCATTCAGGGAGTCTTTCTTAAAAGTAAAGGGAACGATGACCTCTTCGTTACGGGAAGAGGTGTATTTAAAGACCATTTTATCAATATTCAACTCTACGGGATAGGCGGAAAAGGTGAAGAGAATACCGCTCTGCTCCGCTGACTCCGGCTTGGAGGTGATCATGACCTTCAACACATCGGTACGCACTGTGGTGTCCGTTGTGGGCGCCTGCCCCCTCTTTCCGCTCTGCGTCTCTTGGCCAACCTCTTTGGGCAGGGCAAGGGAAAACTTCTCCTCAGCGGGGGAGAGGAGGTTCAATGAGTCGGTTTTCAGGTAATGAACCACCCCTTTTAGGGTATCCGGGACGTGATTGCCCTGAATCCAATACCGAACAGTGTCTCGAAAGAGGGTGTGTTCGCGAATCAGGTTGAGTGTGTCTATGTTCTCAATCAGCAAAGAGTCGATATGGGCATAAGGGGCGGAAAAGGTGAAGTAGAAGTGGCGTGCCTGAGGGCGCCCTTTTTCGCGTAAAACCTGACGTTTCGGCGCCTCCTTAAAGAGGTAAAGGGTACGCTCGATGGGGCGGGAGAGCATTGCAAAGGTATCAAGGGGATTGATGCGGATTGGGACGAGAGAGTCAGAGAACATCACCGTCTTGGGAATGAGGAGGGAATCCGAAAATGCAATCTTTTCGTTGCCGTCGTCATATTTATTGTTTTTATTTAAATCTTCCACTGCAAACATTTGATAAGGAGTCTCTTTCAAATTAATAAGCGAAAAGTATCCCCACAAATCGGTTTTGGCCAAAGCGCGTGGAAGTGTTTTGTAAATGGTGGTATCTGCCATATCGGTATGGAGCAGCAGGCTGACGTTCTCCATGGGAAGTAACGTTTGCGCATTGACCACATAGCCTGTAACAAGCAGGGAGTCAATGACACTTCCTGTGGAAAAACTGAAAGAGTACGCCCCAAAGGGATTTCCCTCGTTGTTGTCCACAATAGATTGGCCAAAATTCAAAGAGTAGGTGGTATTGGTGTCGAGCGAAGTGGGAAAGGTGATCACCACCGACTTTCCGCGCACCATAGCCTGCGGACGTTTAGATTGAGGAGGGGAGAGGTATATCTGATTGACGGCGTCAACGACTTTGGGATATTCATCAAATTTTAACTCAATACGTTTCCCTGTGAAGTTTACACTATTTTCAGGTGGAACGGTACGAACCAAGACGGGAGGAATGGTGTCTTTCTGACCTCCGCTTGGAGGCATGGAGGTATTGGCACAGGAGGGAATAAATAGTGAAGCCGCAATAGAGGCTGATAGCGCAAATGGAAATAGTATCGGTTTCATGTTCATAGATCAGTTCTCTTTAACGTCGGTTCGTGAAACAAATTCCACGCCATTAATTTTTTGAATATTTTTCATCAGTCGGTCTAAATCCTCGGTATTGTGTACATACAGGTCGATATGTCCCTCAAAGATACCATCATGGGTTTCAATAAGCACCTTGCGTATATTGATGTTGAGCACTAAAGTGACGTATTGGGTAATGTCGTTCAGAATCCCCAAGCGATCGATTCCTCTGACCGATACCCTTGCCAAAAAGGAGCTGTAGGTGTGCTGTTTCCACGTAGCATGAATAATTCTGTCTCCATATCTGGAGGCATCCTGAATGGCAGTCGTACACATCTTTTTGTGTACCAGCACCTCTCCATCCTCTTGCATAAATCCGATGATGGCATCTCCCGGTATCGGCCTGCAACAGTTAGCCACCCGATAAGAGAGCTTCTTGGCAACCGGGTCCTCTTCCAATGAATATGGCCGCCGCTTCTTTTTATTCCTTTTATTGTTGAAGGCATTTTCGCCTTGCCTCCCTTTATCATTGAAAGCATTTTCGCCTTGCCTCCCTTTGTCACTTAAAGCATTTTCGTCTTGCCTCCCTTTGTCCTCCTCCTGATGCGTAAAATACTTCACCGGAAATATCAACCCCCAATAAGAGACATTCCGCTCAGACTTGTTCTGTTTAATCACCTTTTGCAAATCGGAGAGATTCAAAAAACCGGCACCAATTTGACTGAATAGTGCCTCCCTATTGTTCAAATTATAGGCGTCGATAAGTTTACGCAACACCCTTGGCTGAAACGGAACGCCCAACGATTGAAGTTTTTCCTCCAGAATCTGCTGCCCCTTTTTCACATGGTCGGTAACCTCCGCCTTGAAATACTCGGTGATTGCAGTGCGCGCTTTGGTGGTCTTTACAAGGTCGAGCCACTCCCGTTGCGGCTGTTGCGTTTCGGCGGTGATGATTTCAATACGATCTCCGTTTTGAAGCTGATAGCTCAAAGGCACTAACCTGTGGTTTGCTTTTGCGGCAATTGCACTATTCCCAATCGCTGAGTGCACCATATAGGCAAAGTCAAGCGCCGTAGCCCCTTTGGGAAAAGTGCGCGTCTCCCCCATGGGGGTAAAGACATAAATATCAGGTGAGAGCAATCCGGTACGAAAAGAGTCCAAAAACTCAATGGTGCTGATATCACGGTTTTCCAACGCCTCCCGAACCTGTTCCAACCAATGGTCCATTTCACTCTCCTGCGAAGTGTTGTCTTTGTATGCCCAATGGGCAGCCACCCCGCGCTCTGCAATGGCGTCCATACGTGTAGTCCTGATTTGTACCTCAATCCAGTTCCCCATCGGCCCCATCAAGGTGCAGTGCAACGCTTCGTATCCGTTCGACTTGGGCTTATTGGTCCAATCTCTGATGCGGTCGCTTTTAGAGAGGTAATTCTGCGTAATGCTGGTGTAGATGCGGAAACATTGAGTGCGCTCATCGTTGAGGGAGTTGGGTTCAAATACAATACGGATGGCAAAAATATCGTAAATCTGATCAAAAGGGACTCCTTTGGTTTGCATCTTGCGCCAGATAGAGTGGGGCGTTTTAATGCGCGTAGAGATGGTGAAAGGGTATCCAAGTTTTGTAAGAATCTTAGAAAGAGGTGTTAAGAACTTTTCGATTCCTTCGCTGCGCTGAGAGGTAACGATGGACAATCGCTCCTGAATGTCGTGGTACTCTTCGGGGAGGGAATATTTAAACCAGATGTTTTCCATCATCGACTTTATGGAATATAACCCAAGCCGATGTGCTAAAGGAACAAATATATAGAGGGTCTCGCTCAAAATTTTGGTGCGTTTCTGTTCGGGGATAAAATCGATGGTGCGAATATTGTGCAGACGGTCGGCCAACTTAATCAGGATGACGCGAACATCGTCCCCCAAAGTGAGCAGAATGCGCTTGAAATTCTCCGCCTGCTCCGAAAGATTGGCGTCAAAAGCGGTGTCAATCTTGGTCAAACCCTCTACCAACGAAGCAATTTTATCTCCAAAGAGGCGCTGGATGTCTTCAATGGTATAGTCGGTATCTTCTACCACGTCGTGAAGCAATGCAGCCGAGATCGATTTGTACCCCAGCCCGATTTCGTTCACCACAATCTTAGCCACCTCAATCGGATGAAGTATGTAAGGCTCACCCGAATACCTCCTCGCATTTTTGTGCGCCTCGTCTGCAAACCCAAAGGCACGCACCACGATCGCCATCTCTTCGGGGTTGGTACACCGCTTCCTGCAAGCCCGCTCAAGTTCCTTGTACTTGCTGTTAATCAACGCTCTATCCTCTTGTGTTTGCATATTCAATCCTTATGTATTAGCATACTCGATACCCTTGTGTTTGCATACTATCCTCGATATCTAAAACCTAATAGAGCAAGTCTCGTTGTCCCGATTTAACCAATGCTATCTTATGGGCAATTTTTGTTTTGAAATCTCCTTCGGGAAATGCGCTTAACTCTTTGTCGATAAGAGTATATCCCGTTTTTTTGGTTTCGGGGGAAGCGTAATCTTCCAAATATTCGGCTAAGGTGAGGAGGGCGTTGGGGGTGCAGAATTTGCCAATGAAGCCCGGGATGGCGTACTCCATAAAGTGCACTCCGGTGCGTCCAAGCCGATAGCACGAGGTGCAGAAGCTGGGAATAAACTCCCTCGAGAGGAGCCAGCCGATCACTTCGTCCAACTCTCTGGAATCTCCAATTTTAAACTGTTCCCGATTGAGTTGCTGCTCACCTCCGCGCGGCTCCTGATAACTGCCAATTTCCAAACGGGTACCGGCATCGATTTGGGATACGCCAAATTCAATGACATCGTCACGAATTTCGGGGGACTCTCTGGCCGTCATAATGAGGCCGGTGTAGGGCACGGCGAGGCGCAGGATGGCGACCAATCGTTTAAATTGCTCGTCAGAAACCTGATATTTTAAGTCGATGTTTAGGCCGTGCGCAGGTTTAATGCGGGGAAAACTCAAGGTGTGGGGGCCTACTCCGTAGGTTTGTTGCAGGTAGAGGGAGTGGGACACCAAGCCCAACACTTCAAAACGCCAATCGTAGAGTCCAAAGAGGGCGCCCAATCCCATATCGTCGCATCCGCCCTCAAAGGCGCGGTTCATGCAATTCAGCCGCCACATATAGTCTCCTTTGATGGTATATATCGGGTGGAATTTTGAATAACTCTCTTTGTGGTACGTCTCCTGAAAAACTTGAAAGGTGCCGATGCCTGCCTCCTTAATGGTTCTGAAGCCTTCGGTGGTAAAGGGGGCGGCGTTGATATTTACGCGGCGGATCTCTCCTCCGTGTTCTCCCTTAACGCCATAACACACCCTGACGGTGTGGGCAATAAATTCGGGGGAGTAGTGATGGTGCTCGCCATAGACCAAGATGAGGCGTTTATGTCCTTCCCGTTCCAATTGGGACACCTCTGCAATGAGTTCGTCGTCATTCAGGGTGCGGCGAACGGTGGTGCGCATCGACTTTCTGAATCCGCAATAGGAGCAGTTGTTGATGCAGTGGTTGCCTATATAAAGGGGGGCAAAGAGGACAATGCGGTTTCCATAGATCGCTTTTTTGAGGTTTTTGGCCGATTCAAAGAGTTCTTCAACTCCTTCGGGGGAGGTGATGGCCAAGAGGGCTGCTGTCTCTTCGAGCGTTAAAGCCTCTTTGTTCATGCTCTTTTGGACGATTTCGCGGGTGCGGAGTTTGTCTTCTTTGGTATTGTGAATCAAATGGTGCAGTTTTTCATCATTGATGAAATCGGTTGCGTTGTCAGAGAGTAATCTGGGTTCCATAATTGGGGTTTAAGGGATGAGGGGAAGAGGGTCGGAGTTTGCCGGATGAATATGCAGAGGGTCAGGGTCTGTAGGAAGAAAGGGGTCTTCGGGAGTTTGCAAGGGGATGTGGTAGGTGTCGATGTGTTGAAAGGCAAAGGAGAGCTGTGCGCCGATGAGGATGAGAAACCAGCTCATTTGAAGCCACATCATAAAGAAAGGAATGGCGGCAAAGGCGCCGTAGATGGCGTTCAATCTTGAGACAAAGAGTTGCGTTTCCACGTAGAGTACTTGCAAGATGATGAACACAATGGTGGTGATGATGGAGGCGCGGAGGGCGGGGATGTTGCGCACTTTGGTATTGGGGATGAGTTTAAAGGCGGCAAAAATCACGGGGCAAAAGAAGATAAAGAGTACGATGCGGCCAAAAAGGGGCTGTATAGTGGTGAGGAACTTAACATGTTCACTTCCTATGCGTTGTATAAGGTCGCCGTAACTCAGGGGAATCATAAGGGAAATTCCTATCAGGAGTGGCGAGAATGCAATCAAACCAAAGTAAACTAAAATTTTACGTGCTAATGGGAAACTCTTTTTCACTTGCCATATCGTGTTAAATGCCTGTTCAACGCACACCATTACCCAGATGATTGACCAGAAAAAGGTGAAGAAGCCAATGATGCCAAAGACTCCGCTGCGGCTTGTATCCAAAAGGTTGTTGGCAAATTGCAGGATCCAATGCACAATGTCCTCCTGCTCGCTAAAGTTGGCGTAGATGATGGTTTCCAACTCCCGCGTGAGTCCAAAGCCGTTGGTAATGGCGTAGATCACCGCTACAAAGGGGATGATGGCAATAATGGAGTAGAAAGTGAGGGAGGCGGCTTGAAGTCCCACGTTGTTCACAGATATGCCCCGTATGGAGATAATCAATGCTTTGAGCCAACGTAAACCCAACGCTTTACTCGGGCCGTAGGCAGCACTGTCCATATTCCAGATGTCTTGGGTGATGAAACGAAAGGCTTTTTTATAGCAGTATGACAGATTAAATTTCAAAGTTTTAAGTTTTTGGGGTTTATAGTTTTAACGTTTTATGGGAACGTTTTATTGCTTTGACGTTTTATAGTGGAGCGGATTGGATGGAGCGGGCTATGGATTGGGCAAGCGAAGAGCAGGGGGTGAGTTTTTCGGGGGTTGGGGCGCCCATCATTTCGATGGGAGGGACGACTTCTTCCCATTGGGTGGTGGCGGTAAAGGATTGAAGCGTTTTGACGCCGCCGCCGTTCCAACTGTAAGAGCCGAAGAGGCCGAACACTTTGTTCTTGGGAGAGGATACTTCCAACTCATTGCAGAGGTGCTGCATCATGGGGTGCATCCCGTTGTTGTAGGCGCAAGAGCCGAGTACGACGCCTCTGTACCTCCAGATGTCGCGCAGAATATAAGAGGTGTGTGTTTTGGAGACGTCATAGACACGAATGTATTGAATGCCCTGTTCGGCGATTTTTCGGGCTATGTGGTCTGCAATTTGTCCTGTGTGGCCATACATGGAGGCATAAACAACAACAACACCCTCGTCGGCCTGATGTTTGCTCCATTTGTCGTAGAGTCCGATCACTTTCATCGGTTCTTTGCGCCAGATGGGGCCGTGCGAGGGGCAGATATATTGGAAAGAGTAACCGGCCAATTTGGTAAACGCTTTTTGCACCATATTGGAGTATTTGCCCACAATGTTGGCGTAGTAGCGCAGCATTTCGTCAAAATAGAAACGGTCGAAATCTATTTCGTCGTCAAAGATTCCTCCATCCAATGCCCCGAATGTGCCAAAGGCGTCGCAGGAGAAGAGGGTTTGGTCTTGGGTGTTGTAGGTCATCATCGTTTCAGGCCAGTGTACCCAGGGGGTCATGATAAATTTGAGTTTTTGACGACCTAAGTCTATCTCGGAGCAGTCGGTCACTTCGTACAGATTTTCGGTGAGGCCAAAGTGGGCTTCGAGTATTTTAAAGGTTTTGTGGTTGCCTACGATTTTGATTTGCGGGTATTGGCGCACAATCTCTGCAATCATGCCGGCATGGTCAGGCTCCGTATGATTTATAACCAAATATTCCAACGGTTTTCCGTCCAAGATTTGAGATATGTTGTGCAGGTAGCGGGGGTGGGAGCCATATTCGAGGGTGTCAATCAGGGCGGGGTGCTCATCGGGAATGAGGTAGGAATTATAAGAGACGCCATGAGGGAGGGGCCAATTGTTTTCAAAGAGGGATTTTTTGCGGTCGTTAACGCCTAAGTAGTGGAAGTTCATTATTGAATTTATTAAGGTTTGATGCTATACAATAAGGGTGTGAAAAGTGGGTTCGTCGAGGATGGAGATGCTTAGTTTCGATGCCTTTTGGAGTTTGGCGGGGCCTGGGTTGGCGCCGCATACCAAATAGTTGGTTTGGGAGGAGGGTTGGGACGTCACTTTGCCTCCATATTGTTCTATGGTGGCTTTCAGCTCTTCGCGTGGAATGGAGAAGGTGCCGGAGATGACGAATTGGAGGCCGGAAAGGGGGAGAAAGGCTTGCGAAGGTATCGCGGAGGCAGAGGTATCGGATTGGGGGAGAAAGGCTTGCGGAGATGTTGATGGGGTGGGGGTATCTAATTGGAGGTTGGCCTCTTTGAGTTCTTTGATCATGAGTTGGTTTAGTGGATGGGCAAAGAAAGAGCGGATGCTTTTGATGAGTACTTCGCCTACGTCTTTGCACTCCATAAGGGCTTCGTCTGAGGCGTATTCTAAGGCGTCAATGGAGGGGAAAGAGTGGGAGAGCGATTTGGCGGTTGTCTCTCCAATTTGGCGGATTCCCAAGGCGTAAAGCACTTTTGAGAAAGGCGTGGATTTGGAGGCGTTGATGCTTTCGAGGAGGTTGTCGGCAGATTTCTCGCCAAAGTTGTCAAGGGTGAGGAGTTGCTCTTTGGTCAGGCGGTAGAGGTCGGACGCTTTGGTGACCATTGCGCGGGCAAAGAGTTGCTCCACTAATGCTTCGCCACCCAAGATATTCATCGCTTTTCGACTCATAAAGTGCAGGATGCGTCCCATAATTTGGGGGGGGCACTCCCATATATTGGGGCAAAAAGATTTTGCCTCCTGCTCCTCTTTCACCAATGGGGTTCCGCATTGGGGGCAATGGGTAGCGAATTGAATGGGGAGGGAGTTGGCGGGACGCAATTCGGGAAGAGTGGCGGTAATCTTGGGTATGATTTCGCCTCCCTTCTCCACCACTACGGTATCGCGGATGCGAATGTCGAGTTGGGCTATCTGTTCGACGTTGTGGAGGGAGGCACGTTTTACCACTGTACCTGAGAGCAATACCGGCTCTAAATTGGCCACAGGGGTAATCGATCCGGTGCGTCCCACTTGATAGTCGATAGAGAGAAGCAGCGTTTCGGCTTGCTCTGCTTTGAATTTAAAGGCGGTAGCCCATCGGGGAGATTTGGCGGTCATGCCCAAAGCACGCTGAAGAGGTAGTTCATTTACCTTAATCACCACGCCGTCAATGGCAAAGGGGAGCGCTGTGCGCATTAAATCCCAATGATGAATAAAGGAGCGCACCTCTTGGAGTGAATGGCACACCACTGCCGTCTTTTCCAAGACATTATTAATAGGTAGCGACCTGAGCACAGGAAGTCCCCACGAAACAGCCAAGTCAAGTAAATCGGAGTGTCGCTCAGAGGGAAGATTCTCACCCAAAAGGTGATAGAGATAGCACCTGAGTCCTCTTCCGGCCACCTCATCGCGGTTGAGCATCTTGATGGTGCCTGCTGCGGCGTTTCGGGGGTTGGCAAAGAGGGCTTCTTCCTCCCTAAGACGCATCTCATTGATGCGGTCAAACTCCTCAAATGGAAGGAAAATCTCACCGCGAACTTCAAATAAATCGGGGAAATCATTGCCCTGAAATAGATTGGGAGTATCTTGAAACAGATTGGGAGTTTCTATAAACAGATTGGGAGTTTCTTGTAACTGATTGGGGATCTCTTGTGGATTGCGGAATTTTTCGCCCTGAAGCTGTGCGGGAATTTCCTTGATGGTCAGTACATTTTGGAGTACATCATCGCCCACGGCGCCATCGCCCCGCGTAAGCGCCCGAACCAATACCCCTTTTTCGTAGGTGAGGCAAATGGCGGTGCCGTCAAATTTTAGTTCGCAAACATAACTGAAAGGACTATCGATAGATTTACGAATGCGGTTATCAAACTCCATAAGTTCCTCCTCGCTATAGGTGTTGGAGAGGGAGAGCATGGGGTATTGATGCCGATGGCGTGCAAAACCGCGCTCCACTTCAGGAATGGAGTCGCTTTCGGGAGGGGAGTCGCTGCCAACCCTTTCGGGAGGGGAGTCGCTGCCAACCCTTTGAGGAGTGGAATCGCTGCCAACCCTTTGAGGAGAGAAATCGCTGCCAACCCTTTGAGTAGGGGAGTCGGAAGTGGCAAGTTGAGGGAATTTCTTCTCAATGCTTTCCAACTCCTGCATGAGGATGTCAAATTCAAAATCGCTGATAACAGGTGCATTATCAATGTAATACCGTCTGTTATGCGCTTGAATTTCCTCCCTGAGCCGAACTGCTCTTATTTGCGCCTGTTGAAAAGTCATTGTACAAATCAAAAGGGCGAATTTAAACATTTTTCATTACTTTTGTGCGTTTTTATCCACTCAAATTATTGACATAAATATCATAGTGCCTGAAAATGAAAATGAAACCATCTATTGCCATTTTATGCGGCGGGGGGCCTGCTCCCGGAATCAATACCGTAGTCGGCTCAATTGCCAAGACGTTTATCAAAGACGGGTACCGCGTGCTGGGGTTAAACGAGGGGTATAAAAGCCTCTTTATCCCCAATCCATCCATCGTGGAGTTTGACTTCTTTTTGGCAGATCAAATCTTTAATAAAGGGGGTTCATTTCTAAAGATGAGCCGCTTTAAACCAAGCGACGACGACTATGCCCACCGCTTTAACCTCGATTTCTTTATTGACAACAACGTAGCCCTGTTGGTCACCATCGGGGGAGATGATACCGCCTCTTCGGCCAACCGAATTGCCAAATTTTTGGACGAAAAAGAGTACCACATCTCCAACATACACGTTCCCAAAACAATCGACAACGACTTGCCCTTGCCGCAGATGATTCCTACCTTTGGCTACCACTCTGCCAAAGCGGCCGGAACCACCATTGGCACCACCTTGATGGAAGATGCCCGCACTTGCGGAAACTGGTTTGTGGTGGCCGCTATGGGTCGTTCTGCCGGCCACTTAGCCCTTGGAATCGGCGCCTCGTGTCACTACCCCATGATTGTGATCCCCGAAATGTTTGACCAAACCCCCATCACAGTGGATAAAATTGTACATTTGGCCATCTCTTCCATCATCAAGAGGATGATTTTGGGCATTCACTATGGAGCGATTGTGGTGTCGGAAGGCGTCTTTCACTTCCTCTCAGACGATGAGCTTAAAAAATCGGGCGTTCACTTCTCTTTTGACGAGCACGGACATCCCGAATTGGGCAAAGTGTCTAAGGCACACCTGTTCAATGAAATATTGGAGAAGAAATTAGTAGCCCTCAAACTCAAGGTAAAGAGCCGCCCCGTTGAAATCGGATACGAAACGCGGTGCGTGGTTCCCACCTCCTACGACCTTGTATATTGTACCCAATTGGGCATGGGCGTCTATGAACTTTTTCGGGAAGGCAAAACAGCCTGTATGGTTTATATTGACCATACAGGCGAAGTTAAGCCTTTATATCTTAAAGATTTGCAAGATTCCGCCACCGGAAAGATTCCGCCCCGCGGCGTCGATATCAACAGCCCCGAAGTGCGCATGATTTTCAACCACCTCCTCCACTACATCACCCCCAACGACTACGAAGCTGCCAAAGCATATATAGAGGAACCTCAGGCGTACGACTTCTTCAAGATTTTAGAGTGGAAACAGTAAAACTGGTTACAGTTTAAAGGTAAACACTTTATCGGCAGGAGGGAAGCAGATATTTGGGTCGCAGCATTGGAAAGAGATTGTGCAGGTCAGTTCGCCCGATCCGCTGCCGGCAAACTCTTGCGAAAAGAGCAGGGTATCGTGATAGACGGAGGTTCCGCTCTCACTGTAGAACTCGCCGGATGGCCTGATTAATCTTCCCACTTTGGTGTAGCCGGCAGGCAACTGCACCTCCACTATTGTAGCAATAAAAGG
>Ga0123353_10009653_pt1 | contig 13357 bp, 10 predicted proteins | sample TergutLab28metaG_3_FD_92763 | JGI IMG/M metagenome (GOLD analysis project Ga0123353, IMG submission 92763) | Labiotermes labralis P3 segment gut microbial communities from Petit-Saut dam, French Guiana - Lab288 P3 | ecosystem: Host-associated > Arthropoda: Insects > Digestive system > Gut ... | reverse complement strand
GATGTGATAGCTGAACTTGCAAAATTCAACATCGAATCGCGCCCCGTCTGGAAGCCGATGCACCTTCAGCCGGTCTTTAGCGGCTGCTCCTACTGGCGCCATGAAGAGGAGCATGATGTAAGCGCGTACCTTTTTGAAAGAGGACTGTGCCTGCCTTCAGGTTCAAATCTCTCCGACGGGCAGCAGGAACGTGTGATAAATGCAGTAAGGGCAGCAATGAAACGATAAAAACAACAGCGTGAAGTTCCCGCTAATAAATGCAGATATTGGTGTCAATGAAATGAATCATATCAAACCTTCTCTGTATTTTTCCAAACGATAACGCCGTATTTAATATACTTTACCTTTGGACAATGGATATAGTAAAAAATGGATAAAGCAATTTCAGGATGGGCAATTATCCGTGGCAAACTTGATATCGTCCTCCCGAATTGGGATAAAGCTGATGCCGATTAAGCTTATGAGTTTACACAAAAGACTTAACACAACCTATCCAGGTCAGGAAAAGAACTTGATCCTGCCGATATTGAATAAGTACCTAAAAATCTCAGAAATTCAGCAATGCATACTGGATTTCCGAACAATCTACAATGACAAAGACGTCACCCTCTTAGAGCAGTCTATTACGCGCTATTCGGAAAGCCCAAGCAATTCAATTAAATCATTTGCTTCTGGCCTTCTTAGTGACTTGGTTGCTGTCAAAAATTCGGTAACCTCTGAACTCAGTAATGGCTTCGTTGAAGGTAATAATAACAAAATTAAAACTATCAGACGCATAATGTATGGCCGTGCTAAAATCGACCTATTACGAGTTAAGATCCTGTATTCCAGATAGGGTGGATACGTCTATTTACGGAAGAACCAAACGGGGGGCGGAATACCCACTGTTGCGAAATACCCGGTTCCAATTGTTCCGGGTCGTTCTCCTCTGCGAAAAAACCCTCGTAAAAACCTTTCAGTATTTCCAAGAATTCTCCGCGTCTAGTTTTACGCTTGCGATTCTCGTATTCAATATCGGCAAATGTCTTTTAACGGTTCATTGATTATACGCCTCTTTTCGGACATAACGTGACTTTTGTTATATTCTCTCACATCTTCACGCCACGTTAACCGATTTATTCAGCGCTTCATTAGATCTGCGCTACACTATCCCTCAGTATCAGTTTATGCTTGAGCACAATCTTGGTCGAATGCATCGCACCCTTGTAGATCTGGTTGTAGAGTTCTTCAGCGCCTCTGCGTCCCATCTCGTAGCGTGGAACGGATACTGTCGATAGCGCGGGAAGTATCAGCCCCGCCAGTTTAAGGTCGTCAAATCCAAAGAATGAAACGTCACCCGGTATGCCCAGGTTGGATTGTCGAGCAGCCACCATTGCCCCTGTCGCAAGTTCATCGGTTGCACAGAAGACCGCCGTAGGACTCAGGCCATCATCAAGCATGGACTTCATGATCGCGAAGCCAGAGTCAATGTCGTCACTGAAAGAGTTGGTTGAACGTTCATTTATCAGTCCGTCTAGGCAATTATCACGCATGAAATCAACATATGCTGCACTGCGGAGACGATATGTCTCCGAGTGATTAGGTCCGCCGATGTGGACGATACGCCGATGACCCATTGAATAGAGGTGTGCCATAACCTCCTTAGCGGCCGCGTAATTATCAATCGTCACGCATGTGACGTCCCCGTGCGGAATAGGTCGCGATATCGCGACGACCTTGCAGTTGAAGTCCCTCATGTCAGATATAAACTTAGGCGCATTCCCAGTAAGGGTGATGATGCCATCCACCACGCCGCTCAGTAGTTGCTTCGCTAGTTTTGTCTCATGCTTATCCTGGCGTAACGTAACGCCCAACAAAATGTTGATTTCATGTTCTGCAAGCATCCCAACGATGCCCTGAACAACATCGGAATAGAATGGTGCAGAGATGTCTTGAACTATGACGAGTACCTGATGAGCATTCCCATCCCGCAGATTGCGAGCTGCCTCGTTTACCACGTAGCCGGTGTCACGCACAATTTGATCGATCAGTTCCCGGGTCTCCTTGGCAATGCGTGGACTTCCTGCCAAGGATCGGCTGACGGTCGAAGCGTCAACGCCTGCTATACGTGCTATATCGGCCATTCTAGGCCGTCTGCCGGCAAGCCATTCATTCGTATCACCGACCAATACAGCGTCCAGCGTCCCTTTTGTCCTTTTTTGTCGTTTCAATAATAACAACTCCTGAATCCGTTCAGCAAAACCCCAACCAGGCCGCAGTGTAAGCCTGATTCCATGGATCAATGACCTGTGGCTTGGATACAATAGCTGACGGTGTATTTTACAATTAAAAATGTGGGATCAATACCAGTTATTTTACCAGATAACACGATACAAAGTGGTTCGGTGATACTTCCACTAAAGGCGGTTCCGCCTCACTGCAAACCGGTTTTACATAGTTGCAGCGGCTTATAAAGCGGCACACTGGCTCCGGGTTAATAGGTGAAGAAATCTCGCCTCGCAGCAAAATCTGTTCTGGCCGGTTATGGATGCGCGGAATCGGGATCGCTGAAAGTAACGCCTGCGTATACGGGTGCAGCGGTTCCCGGAAGAGCTCCTCCGAGGGGGCTTTTTCAATCATGCGGCCAAGGTACATTACCGTAATATCATCCGAAAAGTGATTTACAACCGAAAGGTCATGTGTGATAAAGATATAGGTTATTCCGGTATCCTTTTGGATTTTTTTCATCAAGTTTAATATTTGCGCCTGTATGGATACATCAAGGGCGGATACCGGTTCATCACATACGATAAACTTGGGGTTCATAGCAAGCGCCCGTGCAATGCCGATTCTCTGTCTGCGCCCACCGTCCAACTCATGGGGATAAGTGTTGATGAGCCGCTCCGCAAGGCCTACTGTGTCCATCAGCTCAAGCACCCGCATAAAGCGTTTATCCCGGTCCGGAACCATATTCGCCAGCATAATCGGCTCCTCAATTGTCTGAAACACTGTTTTACGGGGATTCAGCGAGGAATACGGGTCCTGAAAAATGAGCTGCATATTCCGGCGCATATAGCGCATCTCTTCTTTATTCAGTTTTATGATATCTGTGCCGTCAAATAAAACTTGTCCGCTGGTAGGCTCCTCGAGCCGCAGGATGACGCGGCCGGTCGTTGTTTTGCCGCAGCCGGACTCCCCAACAATTCCCAGTGTTTTACCCGCTTCAATGGTGAAGCTAATATCGTCCACCGCATGGAGCATTCCCTTGTGAACTTTAAAATACTTTTTTAGGTTTTTTACCTCCAACAAAGCCGTGACCAACGCAGTCCCTCCTAAAGCATGTTCTCATTTGTATCGGTATACAGATGGCATTGAACGCAGTGGGTGCCGCTGAGCCACTTTTTCTGCGGAGTCTCCTGCTCGCATTCCTGCCGCGCGTAATCACAGCGGGGATGGAATGTGCAGCCGGATGGCAACTTGGTGGGATCCGGCATCAGTCCCTTGATGGGCTTCAGCTCAGCGTGCCGGTCTTCGATATTGGGCAACGAATCGAACAGCCCCTTGGTGTAAGGGTGGCGCATGTTATCAAAGATGTCCTCCAATGTGCCGTGCTCTACAATATGTCCTGCATACATAATAGAAACATCGTCACACACATCTGCCACAATGCCAAGGTCGTGTGTAATCATCAGCATGGCCATGCGGTATTCGTCGCGCAACTGCCGGATAAGCTTGAGTACCTGCGCCTGTATGGTTACATCTAATGCTGTGGTTGGCTCATCCGCAATCAGCAAATCGGGGCTGCATGACAAAGCGATGGCGATGTCCACGCGCTGCTTCATACCACCGGAGAACTGGTGCGGGTACTCTATGGCGCGTGAGCCCGGAATACCCACCATCTCCAACATGGCTTTGGCCTGTTCGAAGGATTCAGCCTTGCTCACCTTGCGGTGAATTCGGATGCCTTCCGCAATCTGGTCGCCAACGCTCATAATCGGGTTCAGTGCGGTCATGGGGTCCTGAAAGATCATAGCAACCTTATCGCCTCGCATGCTCAGCAGTTCTTTTGCATTCATATTGAATACCTGCTTGCCTTCCACATATATCTCACCAGAGATAATTTTCCCTTGGGGCTGCGGAACCAGATTGAGGATAGAAAGGGCGGTAGTGGTTTTTCCTGCACCGGTCTCCCCCACCAACCCCAATGTACGGCCAGCAGCGATCGTGATGTCAACACCGTTTACCGCGTGCACAGTTTCCTCATTGCTGACATAATGAACCGTCAGGTTCCTGATTTCCAGCATATTACCGGATTGGCGCTCTTTTTTCGCCGCGGTGTCAGCATTTTTGTTTGTGAGTTCCAAGCCGCTATCCCTCCTACTGTTTCAGTCTCGGGTCCAAGGTATCCTGCAGACCGTCGCCCAAAAGGTTAAGAGACAGGATGGTAAAGAAAATCGCAAGCCCGGGCGCCATAACGATGTAAGCGTTGTCGCGCATATACGCACGGCCGCTAGCCAACATGTTGCCCCACTCGGGGGTGGGGGCCTGGATACCGAGGCCGATAAAGCTGAGTGCGGATATTGTAAGGATTGCGTTTGCCACATACAGCGTGAACTGCACGATGATGGGGCCCATGCAATTGATCAGCACGTGGTTTGTAATAATGCGTCCGTCCCTGGCGCCGATGGAGCGTGCGGCTTCAACATACTCGTTGCTGCGCACGCTCATGGTTGCTGCGCGGACAATACGGGACAGCTTTGGCGTAAAAGCAAGTCCGATAGAGATCATTATATTGATCTGGCTGTTGCCGAAAGCTGCAATAATGGCGAGCGCCAACAGCACATCCGGCAGGCAGAGGAATACGTCCATCACACGCATAATTATGTTGTCGATCCGTCCGCCATAAAAGCCGGCTATGGCACCGAGTGTTCCTCCAACCAACAGGGCGACCACTATGGACGCTATGCCTACCACCAGAGATATACGCGCCCCGTGAGCGATACGCGCCAGAATATCACGGCCCAATTCATCGGTACCGAGTAAGTGCTCCGCGCTTGGCGAACGCAGGCGGTTGGGCACATCAACCTTGATAGCCTTGGTCTTATAATCCGCAATCAGGGGAGCACAAATTGCTATAAGAACAATCAGCACAAAAATAATCATTCCGGCGACTGCGGCTTTGTTCTTCATAAAGCGTTTCAGCAATTCTGCCCCATGGCTTGTTTTGCGAAACTGTTTGTAAAACTCTTTTTTAGTTGAATAATTTCTTGTAGTAGGTTCCATTGCTTATACCCTTCCCGTGCTGTATTGAGCTTTAATCCTGGGGTCGATATACGCGTAGATGAGGTCAACAATCAAATTGGTTATGGCAACACAAAACGCCATTAGTACCAGACATCCCATCACACAGGGCGCGTCGCGCTTGTTGATGGATTCCACCAAAAGCCTGCCTGTCCCCGGTATGGAGAACACTGTCTCGCACACAATGACGCCACCTAACAGGGCACCGATATTCACGCCAATGACTGTGATAGTCGGCATCAGGGCGTTCGGCAACGCATGGTATTTGATAACGCTTTTCTCATTTACGCCCTTGGCCTGAGCTGTTCGTATGTAGTCCTGCCGAATGGATTCCATCATGGACGACCGGGTTGTGCGCATGATGCTCGCCATTTGGTTGGCACCCAGAGTCAGGGCTGGCAGGATCAGGCTTTTGAAGCCATTATCCATGCCGCTGGCTGGAAGCCACCTCAGATTTACTGCAAATAGTAGAATTAATAACAATCCAAGCCAAAATACTGGCATCGAAACGCCTAATAGCCCGAAAACCATCGTAATGTTGGCAAATATTGAATTGGGTTTTGTAGCAGAAGCGATTCCAATGGGAACACCCAACCCAACACAGACCAGCATGGCGGACATTACCAAAGCAAATGTGTTAGGGAAACGGGCAAACAGCTGCTCGCCGACCGGGGCTCTCGTGACGTAGGACATACCAAAGTCTCCCTGAACTAGCTTAAACAGGTAGTTGACGTACTGTACAATAAATGGCTTGTCCAGACCCAGTTCCTTCTTCAGAAGCATGCTGGCCTCTATGGAATACTCGTTGCCCAGAATAATGACGGTCGGATCTCCCGGGGCCAGATACAAAATCGTAAATACAACAAAGGTTAAAGCGATTACTACTGGTATCATTAACAGCAAGCGTTTTAAAACATATACGATCATATCGATATCTCCCTATCTTTCACACGCTGTATCAGCTAGCACTCTTTCATTTATTCGCTTCAAAGCGGTAGCTCCAAAGAGGGTTGGCTGGTCTAATGCAAGACCCGCCAACCGTGTTGGAGATATAAAACTAAATCAATAATGCAGCTTGTAGTAATTGTACGGGCGCTCGATGTTAATTTCGATTCCTTTAAGATCCTTATTGGCCAATGCAAACATTACGCTTGCGTATAAATCCACTTCCGGCGACTCTGGAGCCATGAATTCCTGGATTTTCTTGTAAACTGCAGCGCGTTCGGTATTGTCAAATGTGCTGCGGCCCCGGGCAATCAGCTCGTCCAATTCCTCGTTCAGGTACCAGCTGCGGTTAACGCCGTTAATACCGGCGGTGCTGAACCGGCGGGCTATGAACAAATCGGGATCCCAGTAGGAGCTCCAACTGGTAATAAACATCGGCGCCTTGTGGCTGGCGACATAGGAGGGGAACACAGCGTTTTCAATCCGGACAACCTCTACGTTGATGCCGATTACAGCGAGATATGCCTGGCACAGGGTAGCAATCCTCTCTGTTTCGTTGCGGAAGACGATGATCTGGGTGTTAAAACCGGGGCAATTCGCCTCGTCCATCAGCTGCTGGGCTCTTTCCGGATCATAGCGGTACATATTCAACGGATTCACTACCGCGCCCAGGCAATTGGGAACAATGGTTGAGCTGTTGAATGCGACAGTACCTTTACCGTTGTGGCCGACTTCCATGCAGGCTTCACGGTCAATCGCGAAAGCAATCGCCTGGCGCACCAGCTTGTTGTTTAACCACTCTAGCGTGGTGTTAATACCAAGATGCCATACAGTCCGCGAATAGTGCTGCCACAGAGTCACGTTCGGGTCTTTAACTACGCGGTCATAATCCACGGGATCAAAATCCACGTTGATATCGGCGGCGCCGGTTTCTATGGCAATCGTTCTGCTGGTGCCCTCTGGGATTATCTTGTAGGTCAGGCTCCTGTTAAGGGCTTTATCATCCTGATTGAAATATTTCTCAAACCGGACCAACTTGATGTTGTCGCCTATAGCGCGGCTTTCAAAACGATACCGCCCGCTACCGATCGGTTTTGTCCAGTCACCGGTGGCGGTTGCCGCTTCAGCGTAGTGTTTGGGTATTATACAGGTAGCCGGGTGGGTCAGCGCCGTCGTCATTGCGGGATACGGACCATCCGTGGTAATAGAGATGGTGTAATCGTCAATTTTGGTAATCTCCTTTACCCGCTGGAACAGAGCGCCAACGGCGGTACCGGCTTTTGTGCGGTTCAAAGAGTAAACCACATCGTCTGCTGTCAGCGGTGTGCCGTCATGGCATAAAACATTCTTATGAATTTTGAAGTGCCATTCGGTGTCGCTTACGCGCTCGTAGCTCTCTGTCAGTTCCGGGATGCCGTTAAGGTCCTCGTCAAAATTAAACATCACGCTGTAAACCGCATTAACAACGTAAGCGTTGCTCGGGTCTCCGGTAATAGTGGCATCCCAGGTCACCATGTCCAAAGCTTGGACGATCGTAATATCGGCGTCCAAATTGGAATTTGCGTCGATTGTGAAATTGTCCGGGATCGCATCTTTGACGCCGAGCGCAGCACTGGAAGCGGAACCACAACCGCTCATCATGGCTATGAACATAACGGACACAAGTAATAGCAATATAAATCTTTTCATTCTTATACCCCTTTTCATAATTTACTAAATTCATATTAAATTGCGATATGTTTAATTAGTATAAATACAAACGATTGTATTGTCAATAGTAAAATATTAACCGCAGACAGAATTGTGAAGCTGAGAGGATGATTTCCAACAAGCCGCTCTTTCTTCACCTTGGTTACTTCCCTGACTTTAGCCAATCTAAAAGATTTGAATCCTTTTTCCAACTCGGAATCTCATCGGACGGGTGTGGCGTTATTTATTCTGCCATTTTTGATAATGCCTTACGTTTAGTCTCAGTGTCTGCTCCTACATAATACTTAGCAGATCTAATAGTGTTCATGGATCTGTTAATGTAAAGCTGCGGAATGGAGAAGTTCGCCTTAATTATGCATTCTTCCTACTGCTTTACACTTTATTATACTTTACATTAAATCTGAAAACCGGCTTTCAGAAGACGTCCAGAGATACCGTGACGCTTAAACGAGCTTTTCAGGAAACTGCCAACGAGCATTACTGGGTCGATGCTGAATTGGATTCATATTTAGCTATTGACAATACAATCGATTGTATGTATGCTTATTATACAATGGCTGTACAAATAAAAGAAATAAAAGAATGGAGAAATAACTATGGTCCAGAATTCAGAGATTCCTAAACTCACTCTACCCACCGATGCGGATTATCGCAATCGCATCAACCGCGCCCAAGCCGCGATGAAAAGAAACGACATCGATGTTCTCGCGGTGGTAGGTGTCGACGTTCTTCGTTTTTTCACTGGCTTACATGGCCTACCGGTCACAAGACCGATCTGGCTGGTCATTCCTCAAAACGGAGAGGTCGGCTTTGTTTCACCCGGCAGCGAATTCAAGGAAATAAATGCGCGATGCAACACACCGGTGGTTGCCAGATGGGTCGAATGGAAAGAGGATGTACAGGGTCCCATGTCCCATCAAGATGCGTTGGCCCAACATCTCGAAAAGGTTGTACCGGATGCCCTCATAATCGGCATCGATTTCAACGGAACGAACGGCGGAATCATCGAGACAGTCAAGCAAAAGCTTGGTGCTGAACGTATCAAAGACATCACACCGTTAATCCATGAATTGTTAGCAATAAAAGACGCAGCGGCGCTTAATGTTATTCGGCTCAGTTGTGACGTTATCGCTCGACAGACCGAGGCGAGCATTGCTGCCATAGCCCCTGGCGTTGCCGACTGGGAAGTGTCGCTCGCTTCTTTTATCGCCGGAACCAGGCGGCAAGCCGAAATATGGAACGGAAATGAGGAGCAATCGCCCTTGGCGCATGGCATGCATATGTCGGGAAGCGGCCCCGCCCGCACGGCGCGCTGCCATGCAGCTGGTGCCGGCCGTAAAATGCATGACGGTGAAATTATACAACTGTGCCGTTGTAGCACGGGTTTCTTCGGGCACTTGGTTGGTTACGACCGCGTGATCCAGGTCGGTCCCACAAAGCCTTCCAAAGAAGTGCGTAAGATTATTAATTTCGCATACGAGGCGCAAGAAGCGGCATTGGCGATGGTGCGCCCTGGGGTGACAGCCGGTGAAATCCACGCCGCCGCAACGAAAGTGATCAACCGTGGCGGTTGGAAGAACCCTATCCTGCACCGCACTGGCCGTTCGATTGGGTACTCCAGCTGGGACGGGCACGAAATCAAGGACGATTCGCCAACTGTGCTGGTACCGGGAATGGTTTTCACCATTGAACCGGGAATCTACGTGGACGGCATTGGCGGTGCGCGCTTTGGTGACACGGTTCTCGTGACCGAAATAGGGTACGAGATGCTCACTCCGTTCGACTTAGGCAAGGAGATTCTTAAAAACAACTAGACCGGTTGACTACGCCAAACTTCCTAATCCCCTCAGAAAGCGTGTTCATGCCGGCGATGGAGAGACTATAGTACTCTCACTGAAGCCCCATCGATTCTATTGCACAAAAGACTCCAGGATTTCGTCGGCCCCAGAATGAACGAAAAGATGTTTATCAATGCCGAGTCGCTGGGCAAATAGGACAACAAGTACCCGCACTGCTTTAGAGGCGCTCTTTTAGAGAACTATAGTACAAAAGGAACGCTTTTTTTTCCTGAGCTTAGACTTAATCCGCAAAGAAAGAAGGCTTGATACGTGAAAAAAAGAATCAAGAATTACGCGAATATCGTTGACCATGGGGACCAAAACTCTCGAAAGATTGTCCTGGATATTACCGAAGCAACCCTTCGGCATCTGGATGCTTATGAGCGAATCAAATCCATCACCCGCCTGGATGGAAATATTTTGACCATCGGGACTCGCTTCTGGGATTTATCCAAGAAGCGTAATGTCTACCTATTGGGTGCCGGCAAGGCTTGCAACGCTATGGCTATGGCCTTTGATGAAATTTTGGGCGACCGATTGACCCGAGGTATTGCCATTGTAAAAGTCCTTGATGAGACCGATGTCTTCAACAAGACTGAGGTGTACGTGGGGGGGCATCCGGTCCCCAATGAAGAAGGGTTCCGCGCTTCCATGAAGATCATTGATTTGGTTGACCAGACCAGCCCGGACGATCTGGTCATCGGGGTCATCAGCGGCGGCAGTTCCGCATTAATGAGTTGTCCGATCAAGGGCATTAGTCTGGAGGACGAGGAAAAGGCCACGGATGTGCTGTTGAAATCGGGAGCTGGAATTTTCGAGATCAATGCTATTCGTCGCCACATTTCCCAGCTGAACGGAGGTATGCTGGCGAAACGAATTCAGGATAAAGGAGCGGAACTCATCGGGGTAGCGATCAATGACGCCATAGGCTATCCGCCCACAAGTGACATTACCGTGCCGGATCCGAACTATCACAGCACTCCCATCGGGCCAGACTCTACAACACTCGAAGAAGCCAGAAGGGTGATCCGCGATTATAACCTTGCGGAAAGACTCCCGAAAAACGTGGTGGAATACCTGATGAAGGTTGGCCCCGAGGGAGAAACGCCCAAGGCGTTTCCGAACAATACCTATTTCGTGATCAACAATGTCCCCGATTCGTGCATCCATGCAAGGAAGGTAGCTGAAAAGATGGGGATTCCGGCCATAATTCTCACGACATCTCTTGCAGGCGAGAGCCGGGATGCCGGGACCATCTTTGCCTCCATCGCCAAGGAAATTCAGGAATACGGCAATCCTATTCAGGCCCCCTGCATTGTTTTGAGTGCCGGTGAAACAACCACTCAGATATTGGATAATAAGCTTATCACCGGGCATGGTGGGCCTAGCCAGGAATTCACCACCAGTTTTGCTATAGCTGCGGCCACATGCCCAGGTGTGTGCATGTTAAGCATAGATTCAGAGGGAACCGATGGGACGACCCATATAGCCGGAGGCATAACCGATTCCCAGAGCCTGGCTACAGCGCTCCGAGAAGGGTGCGACCTGCACAGCGCGCTGCGCTGGCATGCCACTTTTGAGGCTCTCTCCAGTATCGGTGATGTTGTTTTCACCGGAAACACCGGAACAAACGTGTGCGACTTCAATATCATGTATGTCCCAGCGCGGAAAGCCTAGGACGGAACTCACGGAAGAATGTATGTCAAGAGTAATCGTCAAATCAATCAGAGCAAGGCAGGTGCTTGAATGTATGTCAAATGTAACCATCAAATCGATCCGAGCAAGGCAGGTGCTTGATTGTAAATGTCGCCCAATGGTTGAAGTGGATGTTGTAACGGAAGGTGGCGCTTTGGGACGGGGTAGCGCTCCCACCGGAACCTCTGTCGGCATGTATGAGGCCATGGTATTACGTGACAACGATCAGCAGGAATACCATGGACAAAGCGTGCACAAGGCCATTGCAAATGTTGAGAAAATACTTGCTCCAGCCCTGATCGGGATAGACGTAACGGATCAGGCCCGCATCGACAGGATTATGATCGACCTCGATGGTACCCCGGATAAGAGCCGTTTGGGGGGCAATGCTCTTTATCCCACTTCGGTGGCTTGCATTGAAGCAGCCGCCGCAGCGAGCGGCCAACCTCTCTGCAACTATCTGGCTGGTGGGAAGATTAAGACGATTCCCGTACCATGTTTTAATATAGTGAACGGAGGGAAATACAAGCATTTTACGCAGGCATTCAACGAATTCATGATCGTGCCTTACAAAGCTAAGGATATCTATGAGGCGGTGCAAATTGCCATTCTCATCTTCCAAGAGCTTGATTCGGTAATTTCCAAACACACGGGTAAAGAGACGCAGTTGGCTCGGTCCTACGGCTATATAGTCCCGTCCAGCGATCCAGAGTTTGTCTTGACCTTGATGCAGGAAGCCGTGGATCGATGTGGTTTCCACGACAAAGTAGCCTTCGCCTTGGACTGCGCTTCCAGTGAGATGTTCGATGCAAAGACACAAACCTATCTTTTGGGAGATGAGCGAGTCGGGGCTGTTACGCTGATCGATTATGTCCGGCGGCTTTCCGAGAAATTCAACTTGGCCTTTGTCGAGGATTTGCTCGATGAGAATGATTGGGACCACTTTCCGAAAGCCGTGAAAAGCATTCCTCGAACAATAATCCTTGGCGATGATTTGATCTGCACCAACCGCGAGCGCTTGGAAAAGGCTCAGCAGTTGAATGCGGTGGCCGGGTTCATCCTCAAGCCAAACCAGGTTGGCACGGTTACCGAAGCGATTCGGACATGTCAATTCGCCCATAACCACGACCTTATTATAGTTCCTTCAGCTCGTGCCGGCGGAGCAGTCAACGACGTGGTAAGGGCTTTTGCAGTCGGACTCCAATGTCCATTCTATAAAAGTGGAGCGCCGCGTTCGGGCGAGCGAATCGAGCAACTTAATTATCTTATGAGAGCTTGCGACTTAAACCCAGGCAGCAAGTTGGCATATATTGATAAATTGATAAAATTCTGAGCATTATGTGGTAGGTTACCCAAGTTTGACTTGGTTCAGTAAGTATAAGAACTGGCGGGGTCATATTATGAATGCCCCACATGTTAAGCTGGATACCCTGGTTAAACGAAAACAACTTGTGTTCTGTTTCTTGATTAAATAAAACAAAGCTGTTGACAACAAGTTACAGATTTACTATAGTATAGAGTATAGTGTGCAATTTACGAGAATTGCTATTACATCATGATATGGAAAAACAATAATTTATGAAACGCATATTCGATATACTGTTTTCATTTACTGCACTTATCATGTTGAGCCCTGTTCTTGTCGTACTTTATTTCATGATACGCAAAAAATTGGGCGCTCCTGTGTTTTTTATACATGAACGCGCGGGGCTTAATGGAAAGCCGTTTGCTTTGTATAAATTCAGAACTATGACTGACATAAAAACAGAAACGGGAGAGCTTCTTCCGGATTCCGAAAGGCTCACGCCGTTCGGGAGGAAGCTCAGAAAATATAGCCTTGACGAGCTTCCGCAGTTTTACAACGTCCTTATCGGCAATATGAGCGTAGT
>Ga0123353_10009651_pt1 | contig 13358 bp, 11 predicted proteins | sample TergutLab28metaG_3_FD_92763 | JGI IMG/M metagenome (GOLD analysis project Ga0123353, IMG submission 92763) | Labiotermes labralis P3 segment gut microbial communities from Petit-Saut dam, French Guiana - Lab288 P3 | ecosystem: Host-associated > Arthropoda: Insects > Digestive system > Gut ... | reverse complement strand
TATAGCGAAGATTTGGACTTTGTCCGTGTGACCTCCGGTGGCATAGGCGACATCATGAAAGAACTTACGAAACTCGGGATCGAATCAGGATACAAAGTAACTACACGGATGGGTCCCTTCCCTAAAGTGTATTGGAGCACGACTGCACAAACAGGACTTAGCCTACGAGTTAAGATCGAAATTAATACCCAGGAACGCTCGCCATTTTTGCCACTGGCGACCATAGATCACTCCATACACACCGAGTGGTTTACAGGTTCAGCAGCAATAAGGGTGTATCAAAACGAAGAAATAGCAGCAACAAAGCTCCGAGCATTATACCAGCGTGCGAAGGGTCGAGACCTGTTTGATTTATGGCTCCTTACTTGTGAAGCAGGAGCAGATACCGAAACAACCTGCCATGCTTTTTCTGCTTACCGTCCCGTCGGATATACAGCGCAACGGGCTATTGACAACTTAGATAGAAAACTAACTGATATTCAGTTTCGGCACGATATAGATAATTTATTAGCTACAGGGTCAATAACGTACAGTGTCGAAGAAGCGGCTGGAATAGTCATCAATTCCTATTTGCAATATCTTTAGAAATCATCCACACTGGCCCTCCCCTACCTGCTCCTGATCACAACTCGTTATGTAAGACTCTCTATCGAGAGATTGATCAAGCTAAACGTATCTCAAGGGACTACAGAGAAAGGAGTGAAGGAAGTGGCCGCTAACACAATTGATCCCAATGGGCGCTCCTGGGAGGAAGTCCGAGAGACTTTGCTGACCCCGGAGGAACGTTCTGTATCCGGCTTAAGGGTCGCAATGATGGTTGAACTAATCAAAGCAAGAGCTGAACAAGGCATCTCTCAGAAAAACTGGAGGAACTCAGCGGAGTTAGCCAACCAGTAATTGCCCGCATGGAAAAAGGACACACAACTCCTCAGTTAGATACTGTCCTCAAAGTGCTGGCTCCCTTGGGTAAGACACTCTACATCGGAGATCTTCCTTCTATCTCTCACAGTGAGTAGGTTGTTTAGTTGGACGCATACGCATGGTTAAAGGAGTAGACTAGATGAGAACTCACGAATCATCGCTAGCTAGCTGAACGCCTTAAAGATCCGGAATTTAAAAAAGCATATGATGACTTGGAGCCTGAATTTGTTGTGACATCACCCGATGTCTAAAGCCAGGGGCTTCCCGCTTCGCTGAGAAGCGCTGCCGAATGCAGTCTTATGCTCTTTCCATAGGCGTTAAGGTTCAGACGCGTCCCGCCGTACCATGTCCTCTTTCTAATCTGCAGTTAAAAGTCTCATGCCTTCACGGGGTACATTCTTCGCTGCATTAATATCTCTCGTGTCAATGCCGTACATGGATGCAGACCTATTGAGATTCATTCATTAATGGAAGTGGTAGAACGTGAAAACCCTCAGTGACTATATGAATGATCCAAGAGTAACCAATGAGCAAATGCCATAACGAGAGGTTCATGCTATCCGCTTAATGCTATACGACAAAACAAAAGACATGACCCTGCCGAGCGAACCACGTACTACAGTCAGTTCGGTGCAGAAGTTGCAAAAAAACACGGCTTCAGTATTTTACAAAGTGCTAGAAGAGCTTAAAGATTAGTGACTACGGTCTGGATACAACCCAGACCGGCCCTCCTCCACCTGCTCCCAATCGTAACTCGCTATAAATCGTCATAACATCCCAAACTCTGTTACTACGCACCAGACTGACCGGATCAGCCACTATGATGCGTCCATCAGCTGTAATCCCTCGCAGTACAATGAAGTGTCCAGTTGGCGTAAATGAGCCTGGTCCCATGATAGCAATAGCCAGTTTCGCCTCCTGCAGGGATTGACGTAGAATTTCCGGATCATTACCGCTTGAAATTGTCAACCCATAGTGTTCCGCGGCCTTAGGTATCAGCGAGTGATGACTACCATTGTTATATGCAGCATACCCGTTTAACTCCGCCCAGGAAGCAACTTCCCGGGGCGTTACTGTGTACATAGTCAAGCTGCTCACCACCATGGCTACCGCGGCAGGACCACAGCCAGCAATCCCAATACTCTCTCCGGCATAGGACACATTTGCCCATCTGCTGTCACATTGATGATAATAGTTTACTGGGATCTGTCCATCATGAAAGGTAAAATCCCCATCTGTATACAGTTGATCGCTACCAAGGAAGATGCCTCGCTGCAGCTGGTTGCTGCCTCTGGAGACATCCAACATCAGCAGAGCTACACTACGCTGTTCCTCAGAGAGCTCCTCTCTTAGATCAAGTGCCTCTTCGAAAGAACGCATTCTGGCGTGTATCTCACCTCTTCTAAGGAGTTCTCCGTTGCTTGTGTAGTAAGATATCTCCCCACTTCCCTTCTCTACGAAGAGCTCGACGATTTTCTTGACGCTGATGTCGATCGGCCTCTCTCCGTGTTCCACACTCCACAGGATGATGATCTCATAAACCAATATGCGTCTGGACTCTTGGGGCGGCAGGGATACATAAATCAGCTCTTCAGGTATACCTTGGTTTACCAGATTTGCGATTTCCCCCTCCACCCAAATATCCAGTTCATAACCGGCTACTACAGTACAGTATCTTTCCACCAGAGCTATCTGTTCTCTGGAGTGTTGTCCAACTGCCACCGATGTCTCTGTTTCTGTGCTAATGTATGAACCTAAAAAAACGAGAGGTATGGCTATCAGCATGACCGGCAGGAGCATCAGGATGACCGCGGAAAGCAAAGCGACTGCCAAGCTACTCCGCACCACACTTCGTGTTTGTTCTCGTTTTAACAGCTGCAGGAGAACCTGCATCAAGATCCTCTCGGCCATGCTTAGGGTCCCAGAAGTGTGGCCACCTTAGAAGAAACTGCTGACCAGGTGGATGGAATTGATGAGACAAAGCTACGGGCAGTGTGTACTGCTGAGCCTGTACTGTTGATGAGATGAGAGGTGCCGGTGATCGCCGCCATAACGCCTTCAGCTCTGTGAGAAGATGCACCGATACCGAAGGAGAGTTCCCTGACGATGCTCTCAGCCTGGTCTGCCACGAAGAGTATACCAAAGATAGTCATCAGGGTAGGTAACCCGATTATCCCACTGAAGGATACCGAACCTAAGGCCATCAAGCACATTGTCTGGATCATCTGTATGACAAGACACCCGGAGAAGACCCTCAGAAAGCCCACTCGGAAACCATCAGTTGCTCTCAACACTCCGGTAGCGAACATCAAAGGTGAGATTATCACCAGAAATGCGATCAACACCATCCGATAGAACATCCTGAACAATAGCTGGATAAGACGATAAATGACATATGCCACAGGGATAATCATCCAGGATAGTAAAGATATCGCTAAAGGTCCGGTGGTAAAGACAGACATTAGGCCAACTACCAGATAACTCGCCAGTGAGGCATACCCCTCAGTTCCCAACGATCTCACGATGATAGTCTCGATGAAGGATGAGTTTAAGTCCACTGCCAGCATGAGCAGATCACGGCTATACCAAACCAGAAAGAGTCCCACTGCGTATTTTAAGCCAATGTGTAACGGATCGTCGTATTCATTGGTGGCACCCAAAAAGGAAAAGTAGGTCCTGAAGAGCCCGAAGGCGGTAAGCATGGTCAGGACTGCAATCCCCACTACTAACATCGCCTGATGGAAGTTATCAAAGAAGGTAAACCCAGAAAGGTTATTACTGGATGTAACCCAGTTCATAACTTCGGTTACACCAGGAGCGATCACATTATCGATTACGTTACGCAGAAACCCCTCAATGGCTGAGCTGAATAATTCTCCTAAGTTCATCTTCTTATTGCAGATAAGGCGTCAGAGTGCGGGTAATCAGAGCAATGGCGGTAAAGACTGCCCAAGCGATGAAACTGCCTTTCATGATACTGTCCGCTCTCATCACTATCTGATGGTCTCCCCCGGCTGTGAAGCGGGTGAAGGCACCCCAACCCACCCCGATCACCAGTCCGGCATGAACAATCCCCTGAAAGAAGGACATTACCTGATTGATCAACGCGGTAGCTTGAGTGAAGACTGTATTAGCGTAGACAACGGGAACACAACAGATAACAACCATCATGATAACGCCGAAAGAGATACGCAGAGCACGCTTAGATATTGACATTCTTACATTTCATCCTTTCCCAGATTTAATATTGGTGGTTTAAAGTATGGTAGCAGGTGAATCATGGTTGGCTCCTGCATCCCGTCCGTTCTGGCCAGAAAAGCAATCGCCTTGTGCGCTTGCAGAGTTTGGGTAAAATCTTTCTCTTCGAAGAGTGCCTCTCGTTGGGTAGAGACGCTTATAGATTCGGAAAGCGAAGCTTTATTGGATACCAGGCCACCGATGAAAGCACTCTTCTGGCTGTCACTTGCACTCTCGGAGACATTTTTGGAAATATGAGTCTTATCGGTCTTGCCTATGAGAAGCTGCATCATTTCTATCGTCAGGCGATCATCGGAACGTAGGGTTATCTTGGAGATAAGGTTCTGATACAGCGTTTCGAAACTTGGCCTGTCACCGCCCAAAGCCTTGAGTAGTGAGGTACAGCTTTGGCTGGCCACTATGGAACAACACTTAGCTTCTCTTGAGATGCCGTAGAAGTTGCCATCTTTCTGGGTCACAAACTCCTGATACTCGTCACAGAGGAAAAACATGGGTCTTTCCACGTTAGCGTATCTTCCTTTGGAAGTACGTTGGATTATCTCCGCCTGGAAGTCCAGCTTCAGATAAGCAGCTACGGTTTGCGATACCTTGGGATATTCCGCCACATTCATGGCCAACACCACGATTTTGCCTTCCCTGATGGCTTCCTCAAAGCCAAGGAAGTTGAGTTTATCTCTGGCAGGGCTAAAAGAGCTGGCAATCCTCTCTGACGAAGCGAAAAAGGCAGTCATCTGAGTGACGACTGCTTTTACTGTCTCTATAGTTGTCTCTGCTTTGGAGCGGAACTCTCCGGAGAAGTAATTCCGACAGGTTGTGAAATCGAACTCTGAGACGGCAGGAAGTAAACTGATACATTCTTTTAGAGCTTCGACTCCTCTTTTGGAAGGTCGATACGGATATATGCGCCAAAACCACTGTTGTGCTTTTTGATCGAAAGGATTAGCGTTGGGCATAATGTTGCTGTTTATCAGGCTTTTGGCTCTGAAGATTATCTCACGCATCATTTCCACCGACAGCATCAGCGCCATTTGCATCACTCCTGCCAGATTCTCTGCAGAGAGGTTCTGATAGGCAGGAGAATCATCATCAGGTATCTGCATGAGTTTTCTGTTCAGCTCTTTCACTTTATCCACCGTAAGAGGAGTCAAATAGTTACTCAACCTGGCGAGCAGGAGATCGTTTTCTGCTGCTATTGCACCCGTCATCTCCCTGAGTGAACAGGACTCCATCTTTTCAATAAACACCTGTAGGGCTCTGCGTTCATTCATCAGGACGAGTATCTTCTGCAGATAATCGTTATCTGTTACCAGCCTGTGCACTTCTCCCAGTGAACAGTAACCAGTACTGCAGCGCAGAAGCCGGATGCATTCAGTCATCATTTGAGAAGCTTTGGTGTCCCAAAAGGCATCTTTCTTCACCCCATCATTGAAGAGATCCATCACTTGGCGACTACGCTCTGCCAGGTCCGTCGATTCCATGTGCGGCTTATGTAGAGGGTTGTAACGATATTTACCATCCAGGGTTATCAGGACTATATCTTGCTCTCTGTTGCATTCAGCGGCAAAGGTGTGTACAACCTCGTGAAAGTTTCCCTTAACATCGAGGATCAGCATCCCTGCCTTTTTGGTTCCATCCTTAGCCTGATACCTGATCGCTTGTTTCAGTAAAGGATACATCACTGACACAGTCTTTCCGGTCCCGATAGTTCCGGTAACCAGCACATTTTGAAACATAGCCGTTTCATCCAGAACCAGATACTCTGGATTGGTGACATAGTCCAAAGAGAGTGGTTCGTGTTGTAACCCCACGATCAGTTGCAACTTATCCTCTGCCCAGGGCATTATCGGTGTGATTATCTCCTCTTCGGATAACTCATACTTCACTTCCTTGGTCAGGATGTCAAAGAATAACATCTGGTAGATATACCAACCGATGCAGAAACCAGCCGATAAGGTAAACAACGGAAAGGATAATGATATCAGTCGCCACAGTGCCGGGATTTCCTGAGCCAGATGAACTGTGGTTTCCATAAAGGTAAATGCACCTCTGGTAGAGAGAAGCGCCGAGTAGGTTGGTCGGAAAAACTGATGAACTGCTAAGGCAACTATTGCTCCGAAGAAAGGAGCACTGCTTAAAAATGTGATAGTGCGCTCATAGTTTAATGTTTTGTTCTCAATAGTTATCTGCTCCTTCCTGTTGTTACAAAAAGCACCGTCGCTAATCGTCGACGGTGCCGTGAAGTATTCTGCTGTAATCCGCACTAGACACTCCGACCTGCAGCACGAACCTTCAGGTTCGTCGCAACTCATGGTGCAACCATGAGTGGAAAAGTCGTGAGTGTCCACTACCTATCGTAACCTCTCCCCCTTCCTCTATCTCGTTCCCCATCTGCCTTTGACGCCTACGCACCATGTTGAACGGTTTCCCTAACCCATCAACCAAACCAATGCCAAAGCACACGTTTTTCAAGTCTCTTTTGGCATATTCTGTTGTGATCGCACCTTCATGCATACGGGTTTTCGCTGTCTAAACCATCAGATTCTGAGGATTTCATTTGCATTTGCGCACTACAGATAGGCCAACTGTAGCAATTTCATTTTTCTCAGGTGACTATTAGTCACCTGAACATTTTGTTTGTTATTTACAGATTACTGCCGCTTTTTTGCTGTTTTTGCGCCGTATTTAAATCAGCCCCCAGAGAACAAACTTCGATGTTGGAGGTAATGGAACCGCTCCTGTTCTTGGCGGCCCTCAAGTAGGCTGCCGCATCTCCTTCATGTTCACAAACCACGTAAACGCTAGGTGGAGGATCCAGCGTCTCGCTGATTTCAGCGTATCGCTCACAGAGTGAATACAGCTGTTTGCGTGGGGAAAAGCCTGGCTTGTGGGTATGCAGGATAGTCAGACCTTCCCCTCCACTGCCAGGAGACTTGCGTAGTATATATTCCTCAATCTGGATCGACCTTTCCCCGTAGATCATCTTGGCTGGCAGACCGGCTGGCTGAACAGCCATCTGTTGTAATAGGTTTACGCGATCCTCGTTGCTGGCCAGGATATCCTCGTAGGGATAACCGCTGCCTACCAGCCTGAACAGGAACAAACTGCGCAGGAGGCTGCGTCTGACATAGGTCTCGTTATGCACGCTCTTTCGGTAGGAGTTGGGATTACCGTAGAGAGCGCAAGTCTTTCCGGTAACCTGATAAACTTTGGGCATATTGCCATAACGCAGATTGGGTCTGGTCACCAGATACTTCTCCAGAGTCAGGATCTGCAGCACTTTGGCCTGATAACTGCGACTGACCTCCGGCCGCCAGGCGCAGAGCATCTCGGTGGTGGCATAGCCGCCGAAGTCGTAGATCGCTTTGAGGGTGTTTTCTACAGTTGGTGTCAGCATATCTTACCAGTACAACTCCTTCAAATATCCCTGCTCGCTGAGCATCAGCAACCTGATCTTTCTCCTCTTGCTCAGGATGTTAATAGTATCCGGACGCTTCAACACATTGGCAACTCTGGCCGCTTGCGCCGGGCTGTGAACCACCCACTCCATAGCCATGTCCTCTGCAGAGAAAGCTGCTGCTCCTTCGTCGCCTCCCCGCTTGGCCTTATTATTCCCTTCGGCCAGGAAGCCGGCTACCTTCGCTGCGATGACCCTTTCATCATATCCCCTGTCCACCTCGATATCCCGCTGCAGCTCCTTGCCAGTGGCATCTCTGTAGGTTAGCCGCACGTCAGGAAACCATTCCATATCGCCATTTACGGCCATTTCACGCCGCAGTTGCTTATCCGTCCTCACTTCGATTATCTCCCCACCAGCCGCCAGGATTTCACCCTCCACCCCCTTGAAGGAGGGATAGATCATCATATCATGAGCCATCTCATAAGGGTTAACCAAGTATCTCGGGGAATAGCGGGTGTCGATATCGATCAAAGCCCCGGCTTGCTTTAAGCCAGTAGCCGTAAGGACCAGAAACTGGTGCTCCGGGGAGTAGCGCAGATAACCATTAGAGATCAGATCGTTTACATCTATCGCGGCCAGGGCACGATTTCCATGATAGATATACTCGGTCACTCGCGGGAAGTTAAGCAGCTCGAACTGCCTCATCTCCCGCAGAAGAGTCTTCTGCTCCCCGCTCAGGTTCGCGATCCCATACTTTTGCCCCGTATCTCTCAGCTGCTTCTTCATCTGTAGCCGCTGCCACAGTTCCTCGCAGATGATCTCCTCCCGGATCAGCCCGTTTCGGCGTAAGGTATCCTCCCGCTTCCTCAGCCTGGCAATACTCGGTTCATCCCAGGATAGGTCCAGCCTGTGCTCGCCGGAGAGAGGATCGGTTGCCACATACTGCATCATCCTTACATCGTACAGACCCAGGGACAACCCGTCCGGGTGCTCCTGCTTGCGTCGCTCTGCAGACTGGATCGGCTTGGTCAGAAACTCCATAGCCACAGGTGTCAGAAGATAAACTCCCCGACGCGGATTCTCCAAAAACCCTTCTACCTTAAGCTTATTCAGCATACCCCTGAATATCTTGCGCCGCTGCGCGGGATTGGGCGAAGAGGGTGGGATAAACTTCGCCGCTGCCGCTTCATAGTCCAGAGTGCCCTTGTTGTGCAGCATTAGCAGATCCCAGTAGTTGCGCCCCGGGTTAAACTCTTTACGGCGACTGTGCAGCTCCTCCAAGAACTCCATAGCCGCCAGATTGAGGTGATACTCGTCATCTCTGACCTTCTTGAAGTAGCCTGCCTGAGTCAGATGAGCCACCGTCTGTCTGCTCCATTCCACCCGCTGACTGTACATGTTAGGGTTCTTGGTGGTGTAGAGCAGATGCAGGTCATATTCCGAGGGACGAAAGATCCCATCGTGTCGCCTGGCAAAGTTGAGGTATGCCATGTGGACATTGCTGATTTTGAAGTTGAGATCGAAGGAGCGACTCTCTTCATCTGGCTCTATTCTTCTCTCTCTTTTTCTGCTTAGTCCCGGTTGCAGATCAGGAAACACCTCTCAACCCCCTCTAGTGATCCTTCGACAACTCGATCCCCTGCCGCTCCCTGATGCGCAACTTGGATCCCTGGTAGTCTCGTTTGAACAACCTGACCAGAATGCTCCAGACCGTGCTCAGGCTGATGAAGGCGCAGATGGCCCATACAGCCAGGCCGGCAACCAGTGGCCAGGTCAGCACAGCAGAGGTCAGGTAAGCTTTAGCCAACCCGAAAACCAGGGTCAGCAGAGGATAGACGACGATGATAAACCATATCCTCGGCTGGCTGAGTATTCGTTTCAGCTTCCTGCGCAGGACCTTATCCTCGAAGATGCTCATTTCAGATACCCCGCCCCCTGGCGGATGCTACCGGCAGATCATATATCTCTGGCATTCTGTTCAGTGTCGCCAGGAGATCTTCATTGACATCCTTCTCCCTTGGCGTCTCCGTTTCCACCAGAAGGTGAGTATATCTCTCGGTCAGGAGTTTCCTGATACTCTTGGTGGCGTTCAGCCCGGCTTCATCGTTGTCCAGGCAGAGGGTCACCCCGATCACACCTTCATGCTCATCAAGATAGCGCTCCAGGGCGACCGAACCTACCCCGTTGAGGCTCAGGCGACTGTGATCAGTCCAGTTCTCTCCTCTTTGCCGAGCCAGGGTGGCGTGGCTCAGGGCATCGATGGCGCTTTCGAAGACATAGAGCCAGTGTCCGGAGTTACCCTTCATCAGGAAGGGGTATTCCTTGCAAGATCCCTGCACCTCTCCCAGAAAGCGCTTGGCTGCATTCTTGCTGGTACCTCTCTGAAAGGCGCTGCGTGGCGTTCCATGCCCGTCATAGCCCACGAAGCAACAATTATCGTAGGGTGCGCTTTGGTAGAGGTTGCCGTTTCTCAGCTGCTCGATGACTATCTCCTCGGCAATGCCCCTGGTCTTGGTTAGGTATTCGGTGACATTACGGGCAGTCATGCTACGTTCGGGTAAGGCAAACTCTGCGGGAGAGGTCTCAGTCGGGGTTCGTCGCAGCCATTCATGTGCGCTGAGTAGATCGTCCACCGGGTTCAGACAGAGGCGGTGGATCTCTCTCACCGCATCCTGGAAGGACATACCCGGGGAGTGATACTTGGTTAAAAAGTCGATGGTGCTGCCACCTGTACCTCTGGCCGAGGGAGCGTGATCCGTCCACAGGTTATTGCTGATGGTGATGCTGCTGTCCCTCTCGAAGCGAAAGCTCCTGCCTTCTTTCTTGAGCTCATAGCCCAGTCGCCTGGCCAGCTCCTCCATGGGCACCGCCTTGGCATCGGCAATCTGCTCTGTGGTGACCCAATTGCGCTTTCCCTGACTGTGACTGCCTTCCAGCGATTGCACCAGTGGCAAAGCTGTCATGATCTGACTAATTTTCTGCGGCTCTGCCTGGACGATGACTTGCTTACTTGCCTCTGGGGTGATATCAGAAAGCCCTGCGTCTTCCGGCAGGGCCATCTCTTTATGATCAGCGGGTATCTCTTTCTTTAGTGCCTGTAGGACCCTCGCCAGCGCCTCCGCACTCTCTGCGTCGATGCAGATGGTTAGCAGATCACTCTCCATGCCCCTGATATCTATGCCGGACAGCGCATCCATGAAGCTATTATAGGAGTGGTTCTCCTCAGAAGAAAAACAGTCGCTGCAGAGAAAAGTCCAGATATAGTCCTGCCCGGACAATGTGTCGCTTGCTTCGGGGATACTCGCGCGGATTCTGTATGCATATTCGCGCATGTAGTTTATCACTGCGTCAAGAGAGATATCCCAGGTGCTGGGGTAAAACCATTCCGAGTTAAACCTGTATTCCTGCCAGGCATGAATGGGTCGCATGGTCTTGGCCCAGGCTACATTATCTGCATTCAGATGCTCTTGATAATAGGGGTTTGTCATTATAATGTGTGCCAGTAGCGTCATCGAGCGTTCAAGGCCGAATTGCGGGATCAGTTCGTCTTTCACCAAACCGCCGATACCTAAGTCGACAGCTGGAAACTCTCGTCGGAACTGATAGGCATCACTAAGCTTTTCATCCAGAAAATCCAATAATTGCTGGTTGAGTTCATCACTGGCTGCCAGGCGACTTCGTTCCTCTGCTCCTAACTCCATGCTTACGCTGGACTGGTAACAAACTTCGACCAATCGATTCCCCTCCTTATTCTTCTATCACCTCCTCTGCGGTGAGGCTGTTTATATAAGTATCCAGATCGAAACTTGGCAGGTTTATACGCATAAACTCCCTGATGACTTCCTGCTTGGCCTTCTCGATGGCATCGGCAACATGACCCTCCAGCAAACGCCTTTGCTTGAGAGAAATTTTCTTATCCTTCTTCATCTGGCGCAGAAGCTCAAGATGATTGAGGGCGCCATCTTTGTGCAGGCCAGATTTTTTGCGGGCTGTCTTTGCAGCAGGCACAGTCGGGAGTGGCTCTTCTACAGGCTCTTCTGCTGCATCTGCGGAGTCAGCAGGCAGTAAAACTGCAGCGATCTCTTCTTTACTGAGATCCCGCTTTCTGCTGGCACTGAGTTTCTTAAGTTTATCTGCCAGAATGATGGTAATTCTCGTGTTCGGGTTTTGGGCTAACAGTCGCTCGACCTGTGCCTGAGCTTCCTTCGTCAGGTAAGAGAGAGACACAGCGGCATATAAGGGTAGTTTCTCATTGTCCACTCTTTCCAGCAAGAGTTCGTTCAGCTCTTTGAGTCTCAGATAGCGTGCTATTTGACGCCTATTATCAGAGGTTATCCTGGCGGCTTCGTCCAGGACATTTATCTCTGCGCCAGTTGGTTCCTCGGTATCCGCCTCATTGAACTCCCGACCCTTTCGGCGTAGTGCATCGATGAGCATCCGATAAGCCCTCATCTTCTCGCTGGGCAAGATTCTATCTCTCTGCAGCAGGTTGGATTCGGTAACCATGATGGCTGCTGTATCGTCATCCAGATTCTTCACGACTCTGGCCAAAATTTCTGTTTTACCGAGCAGCTTATATGCTGCAACCCTGTTATGACCCGCAATGATCTGGTAGCGCTCTTCCTTGCGCCTGACGATGATCGGGCTATGTAACCCGTTATCGCGGATCGAATCGGCGAGCTCCTGCAAGCGAGCCGGGGAATGCATCCGGAAAGGATGATTGGGCCAGGGATCGAGCAGGCTTATATCTATGAGGATTGGCTTGTAGTCATCCGGCGAGTTGGTGGAACTCACAGATGCTATTTTAGCAAAGAGGTCCATGGCATCCGGGTTTTCTTCCTTGGTCTTAAAGCTAATCCTGGCCAAGAGCCAGCACCTCCTCCACAAACTCCATATAGGCTCTAGTCAGCTTGGCAGTAGGCGCATACTTGTAAAGGGTGATCCCCTTCTTGCTGGCCTCTCTGGCTTTGGTACTGCTGATAATCAGGGTGCTGAAAATGTGAATATCGTTCTCTTCGGTTACCTCGTATAGTTCGCCAAGCATTTCCTGGGTTGCCTTGAGACGACTATCGACCATGGTCAGCAGGATGCCGGCTATCTCCAGGTTAGGATTAAGAAGATTATACTTCACGCGATTGACGGCATAATTCACCAGCAGGCTGACGCCCTGAATATCCAAGAATTCAGGTTTGGTCGGGATTATGACTTTATCAGCTGCAGTCAGTAGGTTCATCATCAGGCTACCCAGGTTGGGCAGACCATCAATGATGATGTAGTCGTAACGATCTCTTAAAGGATTGAGTACTCCCCTTAGGATAAACTCTCTGGCGTCTGCGGTAAATAACCTCATCTCCATACCGGAAAGAGAGATCGAAGAGGGTATGATGTCGAGATTAACGTCCAGATTGACAATAGTCTCTTCGTATTTTCGCGCTACCGGCTTGGCCGACGGAGTGCGATCGATTTCCGCCTCCAGCAGATCGGCGATCGTTGGGCGCTTCATACTGAGATCCAGCCCGGCCAGAAGCGATAGGGAAGCCTGAGGATCAAGATCTAAGAGTAGCACTCTCTTGCCTTTTATGGCTAGTCCGGCCCCCAGGTGCATGGCTGTAGTCGTTTTAGCGGTGCCACCTTTCTGATTGACGACACCGATAATCAAGCACTTTTGCTCCATCGTAATCCTCCCAAGTGGCAATGATACTGGCATATACGTATGTTTGAGTTACTGAGTTATTGGGTTTGTGTTATTGGATATGCTGAGCCACACCTATAGCAAAGATAT
>Ga0123353_10009647_pt1 | contig 13359 bp, 7 predicted proteins | sample TergutLab28metaG_3_FD_92763 | JGI IMG/M metagenome (GOLD analysis project Ga0123353, IMG submission 92763) | Labiotermes labralis P3 segment gut microbial communities from Petit-Saut dam, French Guiana - Lab288 P3 | ecosystem: Host-associated > Arthropoda: Insects > Digestive system > Gut ... | reverse complement strand
GTAATGTTACTTACATTGTATATGGTCAGGTGTGTCCTGTGTGTGTGAGTGTGCAATCATGAAGAATGACTGACAGACACATGAGAGGGTGTGTAGTTATGAGGAAGTGTGTGCTCTACTGGTGTTTCCTCGAATTATTACATCAAATTTTATGTTTGGGATCCCATAGACTGCACACTTATATTGTACCTTGTATATGTTCTGCATTGGCCTGATGATGGCCGTTTTACAGCTGAAACATGTGGCCCTGATGTAACCGATATTTCATCACTGTGTTGATGTACATATGTTGTGTTTTAGACGGTAATATATGTATATTTTGCGCCCGTCCAGACCGGCCCTGGGGCCCACCCAGCCTCCTGTAAAATGGGTACCGGATCTTTCCCGGGGGTAAAGTGCAGCCGGGGCATGCTGCTGACCACTCACCCCCTTCTAGTGCTGCGGTCATGGAAGAGTACAGCTATACCTCTACCCACCCTCTGGGCCACACCGGGCCTGTAACAGGATAACTTTACCTTTACCTTTATACATATATTTACTACTACACAATGGGATGGCCCCTATAAAAAGAAACTCTAAGCCATCTATCGCCAACCTAACACAATACAATACATCTGAAACAGCATACTTTGCAGCACAATTTTCAGTCAGAAACACTTCCAATTAACAGGTCCAAGAACTTGTATCAGCAATAAAGACACAAAATTACATTAAAAAGCATACAGACATAAAAGTTTATTATTTATAAAACACACAATTTTGGGAAGCATAGAACAGATTAAATGATTGAATGAGAATATCATACATAAAGCATGAAAGCTAAGAGTGATCTGCATAATAGCATGACAGTGGTAGAAGCCGACTCGCCAGTCACATGGTTTTATCCTGATTCGTTGGACACAGCCATCCTGCATGTAAAGGACTGCCAACTGCAGATAGCTGACATGTGGCCACACAGAACTTCAGGAACATGTACCTTGATTTGGGCTGCTGAGACCTCAGCCAGTCTCAGAAGATGGGCCGGAATGCCACACAGACACGACAGCGCATTCTTCACACTGCTGTATTTCTCATCCATATTAAGCCTCAGTCCATACTTTACAGGAACTGACCCATCCAACCTGATAACTGTCAGGAAACATTATTAAATTGCAACTGTGCTGTTGCATACTATAAATGAGTGTGGTGTTTTAGGTGTTTGGTGTGTGCTTCATTGGTTGTTCTTGTATTTGCCGCCACAGATCACAAGACTGTACAGTACCTGCTACCAAACCACCAGTATCAAGGGCTTTGTCATCATTACATTGGTTGGAAGTCTGTACAAAAACTAAAATTCACAACCAATATGTGGGTGCACTTGCAAAGTGATATGCTGGTTGGGCAACTTGCACAAAATTTACTCAAGACTATGTGAAGTAATACCACCAGTTAATGCAATGACTTTATAAAACTTGCTCTGTCATACTGTAAACTGAGGCGGTTAGTAGCTACCCTCTCACCTCAGAGGCTTGGGTTCATTCCCAGACCAGACTCAAAGTGGATAAAGTGGAAACAGGACTGCTTTTTCTCAGGGTATTTTGGTTTTCCCCTGTTCATATCATTCCACCAATGCTCCACACTCATTCATTTACTACTGACACTATGTGGTCTTAGCAAGTGCCAGTGTTCACCCTCTGGCACCATAATTATATGCCTGGTGTGATGTGCAACACACCGGAATTTAAATGGAGGCAGCATAATGAGAGCCATAACAGTCCACGGCCTACACGCTACATTCAGCATTTTAAGCATAACACTGCACGACTGGTATATCTGACATTAGATGCCAAAGGGTGGAGTAACATACTTAAATAAAAAAATGTAAAGAAACTGAAATACTGCCATACCTACAACCTGCACAGGTACATAGCTCTCCATAGGCAGTGGTAAAGACAAATAGTTAAAGGGATCAAAGCGGACGCTTTCATGTCCACACACTTTGCACGTTACTTTGGACTTCAGCTGACCATGAAAGAGATCCACTATGATGGACTTGTTGCGAAGAATATGATTCTCCCATGCCTACATAAAAAAAAAAGCAGGAAAATAGTAAAGAAGTCAAAAACTATGAGAACAGAAAATCAAAACCCAATTTCTGTATAGTACACTTTTGCACTGTGCTGTGCAATACTCAATTAGTTTAACACATGCTCTCAGCTAATACACTACATTGCTGGTACTGCGACACCTGTTGCTCACAGTTAGTTTCAGCATCTGTGTATAGAAACACTCGCAGTGCACAACACAGATAAAACACCCAATATTACATCTGTCTGTAGCATAGTGCATAACCGAACTATTAGTGTGTGCTGCAGCATAGTACATAACTGAACCATTAGTATGTGCTATGGATCAGAATCTGAAATAGCAACAACGCTAAACAAAACAAAGTCATAAGACTCCAAAACAGTTCAACAGCACAAACATTAAAATCTCTTCACTCTGATATAATACCAAAGTAACAAAAGACACAAACAAAAATTCAACAACATTACAATTCTCATACATTCAGTTATTCAGCGTGTTTACTGCTGTACAGCGCTTTAAGCTGCATTTTAATGAAGAGCAACACATACTGGTACTAAAATATTTTTTTAACTCAGAATATAACTTCATTGTGTGCATTTGCAGCCAAAACTAGTCTTTAAAAATAGCTGAAACAGTACGAGATATACGTTGTGCTTGTTGATAACAGTTCCTGTGTGTGTTCAAGACACTTGTTTCCCTCCCAAACACCTAAGTAGACTTTAGTTTTATGTTTTTTGTAGCGTGCATTGTGATACAATTATGTAACGTGCACCAACAAACGCTCGATCGAGCACGCCCTTCCACCTGTTAGACTGCTTACATAAAAGCATGAAAAATACACCATGCAGAACTGAATGTACAAATGGTCTGATGATTAACACATGATGTACAAAACATGTAGATGACACGATGAATTGAATTAAAACGTTAATTTGAAAAGTGTGCATTTCTTGGTTCATGTTACATAATAGATTTTAGTTCTGAATTACTTACAAAACTCAGACGACATGAGGATTAGGCACTCACCTCCTGTGCAACAATGACATCCGGTCGGCCGTCGCTGTCCTTCAGTTCAACGTACGGTTTGTCATGAACTCTGTTCAAGTCCTCGTGTAAACCATCCAAAAGAAATGCAAGAAGCTCTTGTGAATCATGCTGCTGGAAACCATTGAATCTAGGCGCATATTTTCCTATTGTCCACTGCAACAAGAAAACGGAAAATCTCTTTCACTTGAAACTGCTACTTGATCACTATGCTGAACAATAGCAACATGAATGATACTGTGCAAACTGTCCTCAAATATAAACCTATAACATGAGGAAATAATGGAATCTCCAGCACTTCTGGGAGAACTGCCACAGCTGCTGCTCACAGCCATGCGCCATACCAGTATGATTTCTGCTGCAAACAGTACTGCCAACTGCTGTTCAAAACAGAACTGTGCCAAGCGACATATATGTGTATTATTTTTTCATATGTAAACCTCCAAATGCCACACCAGTAAGCCATGATTTTCTATCTTGCAGGTTAGGCACTATACTGGTATATGATTCTTGTTGTAAATCTTAAATGCTGTACTGGTATGGCATTACACATTTAACATTTATAATGTTTTCACCATTTTTAATTACTTAAAAACTATATAAAAGCAAAAGGTACAAAATGTTTGTTCAAAATATGTTACTAGACAAACAAACTCAAGCTTCTTAACCTCAAACAGCAGATACCCAAATGTATTCCCACCCAAAATTAAATTTCCTCTGTTACAGACTTCATTCACTTCAGTGGTCAAATCCATGGCTCCCCAAAGACACCTTACAACAGGCGTTTCACTGTTCAAAAGCAGTGATTAGTATGTACATAACATTCTTCTGAACCACGCGCACAATTATATAACCATGTACCCCAAAGCAACAACGACTGTGTCTTACCCTCAGTTTTAATGGGGCTATAGTCTTGGCAGTGCCACTCCATATATCTTGTATGAGATCACCATACCGTTTGGCGATATGTCCTTTCATTCCTAGTGGGTTATTGCGATTCATTTCATACAGGTGCATGTTGCCTGTGAAGTACTGTGTTAGAGCACGCGTGTTGCTCACACACTGCAGAGCTGCGTTCATGAAGCACGTGTTGCCCAAATTGTTGAGGCCAGTAGCCCCCTTTTCTGTAGGAACTGCAAACAAATGGCACTGGTTACAAGCAACATTTTAATATTATTAAGAGTAAAATTCCCTTAATGTGGCACCCACCGGGCCGCACATGTGCTGAAATATCATATGGTATTGACCAAAGTTCTTACAGGTAAGGTTGTGTCACTAACTATTGTTGGGCTACATCAGCAAAGCACACCCAGCCTTGTTTTACACCCTAGTTGCATTCCTGAAAAAGTAGGCGTAAGTCAAAAAGGCGTAAATCAAAAGTGATATTGCCATAAGAAATAATGAACATAAATAAATGTTAATAAACAAGCGAAAAGCATTAAGCCAAAAATGAGTGCAAATTATGAAGTGGTGTAAATTATCAAGGGGCATTATAGAAAGAAGGCATAAAACAAGGGTTTGGATTATTCCGTTATGATAAGTTTTCCATCTGCAACTTTGGGGCCATCAGGGTCCTCTTCTGTTTTCTGGAGTCTTCATAGCTGAGGAAGTTGATGAAGCAGGAGACAAGGGGTCAGGACACACCACAATGGTTCAGGACACACCACAAGGGGTCACGACACACCACAATGGTTCAGGACACACAAGGGGTCACGACACACCACAAGGGGTCACGACACACCACAATGGTTCAGGACACACCACAAGGGGTCAGGACATGCCACAATGGTTCAGGACACACCACAATGGTTCAGGACACACCACTAGGGGTCAGGACATGCCACAATGGTTCAGGACACACCACAATGGTTCATGTGCAGACACTCTTAGAGGGCTTTTTGAATATGTCCATGAGATTTTTTTTTTTACTAGGAGCCATCCCATTGTGTATCTAATATTCAATAAAATGGTTTTATTCTGTCTTAGCACAACTATAATACATTAGTTTCTTGGTTACATGTTTCTTTTTCATGTATAGGAATTTAATTTCATATTTCATATGGCCTGTTTGTACCTTCTTTTTAGTAATGTACGTGGCTGGAGAAGTATACAGAGTCTTTATTTTGGGACAATTTGGAAATATTTTCTTAGCAAGATGCTGTTGGTTAAAGTAAATGCTCGCACAGCTCTTCATGAACTTTGGTCTCGAGCTCTCATATAAATTGATGGATTTAGTTTCACTAGGTAATATTTTAATAGCAGCCATCCCATTGTGTATCTAATATTCAATAAAATGGTTTTATTCTGTCTTAGCACAACTATAATACATTAGTTTCTTGGCTGTATGTTTCATGAAACATGCAGCCAAGAAACTAATGTATTATAGTTTTGCTAAGATGGAATAAAACCATTTTATTGAATTCCTGAGATTTGCCAGTGTCACTGACGAAGCTATCTTCCAGTTAAAAGCAAACCTTATGGTCTTGAGACTTCTCTCCTCAAATGCCAGATTATCAAGATTTCCACGTTACCAGATGACAGACTAAAGTAATTTTGCTATACTCATAAATAAAGTTCTGACAAGAACTTGCAAAATATACTTTATTCAGAAGCTAACAAGATTTACAAATTGTTAGATAGGTCTATGAGGTTCTCACAGTGGTGCTGCTGAAGACTCAGTTCTACAGCAGTACAGCACTCTGCATATCCTGACATTTCAAAGAGACATAGTACCTTCATCTTCTCTCCTTCCACTGCCACTTCTACCTGCTCCACAGTCAACGCAGCTTCACTGTACACTGACCTTAGCTGTTACACCAAGACCCCACCCTGTGTGAAGATCACTTCCATACCAAATGGCTTGCCACCTGCTCTGTCCTTTCCCTGCCCACAACTATACAACACACCCAATCTTTCCACATGGCTATATTCCAGGAATTGCTAGACCCTGCAGATGAATGTATTACATTCCTTCAAAATGCTGGACAATACTTGGCCAATAACACAGCATGACAACCCAAAAGATTGAACACTTTTCAGAAGAATGAAAATATCTTGTCCGTGATAAGAATCAAACTACATGTTTCACTGGACATACAGCCAATAACCTATCACTATACTCACTGAGCTATCCCAGCTCACAGGTTTTCTGAGTTCTCCTTGAAACTCCTTGCTTTATCCAGATTCTTCATGCATCTATTAGCTCCACCTTCACAACATGGCAACCATGTTTTCTTGTGACCTTGCAAGGCTGCCAAGACATGATGCATATGTGACATACCAGCAACTACAGAATGATTCTTGCTGCACCACAGTGAACATGTCCTCCTACTCAGAGGTTAGAAGTTTTTTGGGATGTAATGCCGTGTTGTGAGGTGAGTGGTAACCAACATTTTTAAGGAACATACTGTCTTCAACTTCAAAGGCCAAGTTGTCCTGCACTGCCTGGCTTTTGAAGACGAAGCCACCAAGATCTTTCTGCATGTCTGGCACCCCTCACCTACAAACAGTATCTCATTCCACAGGTCTCACTTCCTTGGCAAGACCTCAAATGTCACATCTTCCCACTCTTTTCACAATTTACACCTGCAGCTATTCCCGTTTCATGATTTGGCAAAAATATTTGTAGCTGCTGCATTTTATGAACTGTAAAATGCAATGCCTTAAGTATATGGAAACTGCATAACAAAAAATGAGACTGCAGGAATTACACTGCTGCGGTTCAAATTCCAACTACTGCTCAGGACAGAGATTTTTTAAATTTAAATTACCTTATCATGCACCCACTGAACATGGTGCACAGAGGCTGGTGGCATGTGAGGGTTTGAAGACTATACACAACACAGGTTGGTGCAAAAGGACTGAACACAAAGCATACATAGCCAAATAACACAACATACTTACTCAACTGTAAGAAAACCAAATGCAAGCCAATGCCTGATTGTGTAACACATCCATTGTACTTCACAGCTGTCCATTCTGTTCATTTCTTTAGACCAATGTACTCAATTTACTGAACCAACCACATGCACAGTATTAACCTTTTGGTGCCGAAATTATATTTTTAATTTTAGCACGCCTTGTATATAAAATGTGAATAATACATGAACCAAATATGTTAGAATTATGAAACAAACTGCATTTTGAATAGAAAAAAAAATGGAGAGTATATACCGTGTTTAAAATATTCGGTACCTATATTTGTTGAATAAATATATAAAATGCAACTTTGGAGGTTAGCGGTGCGGTACGTCAACTATAGTTGACATTAGACATCTAAAGGTTAAATATGTATGTTTATTAAAGACACAGCTCTGACATGTTTCAGTACAAATGGACCATCTTCAGGGAGCTCCCTGTAGACGGTCCACTTGTACTGAAACATGTCACAGCTATGTCTTCAATATAAACATATACAGGAAGGTCTCATTTTACATGATTTCTTGTGCATGATTTTGCTTTCAAGTGACTTGAAAATTTACATCACTTCTTGAATTTACGTGATAACTGATGGTTTAACATGACTCACCATAGGTGATCAGTGGCCACACTACTCATATGTAGGAGGCTACCAGAAAGTAATGTCACTGTTATGCTACTAATCACATGTATGGATTGATTATGTTGGTGATATAATCACATGACTCATTTAGTTTCCTCTTAAACAACACTTGCTGTTCTTACCAACATGAGTGAGAAACATAAATCTACATCACCTAGTACAATCCAAGTGAAATAACAGCAAAAGACAATTGGTACTGAAGAGAAATTAGAAGCAATAAAGCCGACTTGAAAAAGATGAACGAATTGTGGACACATGCCATAATGTAAGCCTTGCTTACAGTACACACAATTTGTGATAATGCTGTACACCCCATACATAAAGTATACATACGCTCTACCTGTCCATATACCCACCAGTGGTGTAATCATACACGATTCAGGATGAGGTTGTCAATCCCTCAATCCCCAGGACACTGTTTTAAATGGGAAGTTTATGTTTGATTTGCGTGATTTTGATCGGTGTGTCATTTTTCAGGAACGTAACCCTGGCATATATTGAGATCTACCTGTATTTAATACTGTGCCTTTCGTTGGTGCAATAAAGTAAGTACATTGATATCTAATGTACATTGACCCCCTTTGAATCACCAGTTCTAAACCAACATGCATTTTTAAACAGCGAGAAACTGAGAAAAAAAAATTTGGCTTACAAATAACTAAGTATAATTTTTTTTTTGTGAACAACTGCCATTACTTAAAAAGATGTAACATTCTCATTATAACACTGAACCTCCTTCGAAGTATTGACATTATGTGGATGTACGCTGTGTTGCCAATGTTTTGGATAAACTTGATGCCTCCATCTTGGAAGTTAAAAGGGGAGGGCTGTTTGGGAACTAGTTCTTCTTCGTTACATCAAGGACTACTTCAATCTTGAAGACGAAACTAGAAGGCTCCTCTGAAACACTAGGAACACAGCCAACATCCACACAGTGTTATCACCTGTCAGCAGAATCATCACTGCCGTCATCACCACCATCGTCACTGACCCACAATAACAATCTTAAATCGCCAATATTATCACCATCTACTTACCCTGCTTGCGTTTCTCCTGCATTGGTATGGCAAGTGAGCCCATCTCCTCTGGCCAAGTGAGATCTTTATTTCGAACTTCTATGAGCAGCTGATCTTCGTCTAAAACACCAAGCTCCTCCAGTGTTGGTTCTTCATCTTCTATCAGCAGCATGTTGCTCTACAGACATCAATTACGATTACCACCTATTGCTGCCTCTGCATGCCCACTGGTACGGACATTACTATCAGGAATAATATTTTCAGAGGCAAGGTAATGTAACCACTTTAATTTTAACTGTGACAATTGGATATAATGATTTTGATTTATTTTTATGCTCCTTTCAAGATTATGTAACAGGTCTCATACATTCAGCATTGTTCCTATGAAGATGCCAAACCTTCTTGGATATGGGCTTCGTCATTGTGTCAGCAATAACCAATGTATGAAGGATCACAGTGCCTTCAGTTTCAGGGTCAAAAAGAATACACTACAACCCTTGTAAATCATCAGAAACTACTCACCCAATGAAACATGGTCACATCCCAGAAACTCTGATCCTTCAGCAACACTGTGGAGCAAACCTCAAATCTTTTACATTTTACCTTCATTTTATAAGGGGGTGAGATGGAGCCCCTTCATAAAGACAGACAAAGCTGTCCCTCACCTTTCATGAAGGCATTTGGGCAAGCAGAGATTCTGCTCCACACAACCTCAAACTTAGCACTAGACAGCAGTGACGGGCCACCTTACTGCTTTGGCCACTTTATTTCCAGGGTAAGAGCCCCCACTACCCACGAATCAGGAACCTAGGTATGCCCCAGAAATGATCGGGGATGTTTTGGAGAAGAAACAATTGTCTGAGCTCTGGTGAAAATCAAACTACAATCCCCTGGACATTCAGAATGTACCATGCTGCATGAGCTCCATATAAGTATACAACATTTGTAGAATGACAGTTCATATAGGAAAACCAAAGTACTTGGAGTAAAACCTGTCTCTGTGACTGTCTACCACAAACCCTTCATGAAGCTGTGTCCCCATGGTAACAGCCACTCACTAACTGCTTTACCTGTGGCAGAGCCTACATTAAGCATGATGATGGGTTCGAGATTCTCACAGAAGTGTTGTTGAAGATTCAAGTATTACTAGATGTGACACTTTATCACAGGGCATATGGTCTCCACTGTATTGAATGACAACCAGTGTCTTCATCTTGACCCTCAAGATGATGGCACTACAATCAATTGAAATGGTGAGAAATATTGGCCCAGCAACTGTGTGTCACATCCCAGTGACTTGACACTTCAATGGGGATGTTGCAAGTGACAGGACAGCATGCACAAATACAAAATTAACTTATGTAAAAAGAAAGTTGAAATCCGAACACTGTTCGTTAATTTATTGAACAGACCTCGTCTCGGTAATGCCACAGTCTCATGTCTTCTGGACGAATCCTCAGACGAGAACATAAGAAATCATACACCTGCTTAACTGTTGCCATTCGACTGAATGCAGCCACATATGCTAAGTAACGTTTTGGTGGTGTTGGTAAGTTGGATACATATGCATAGCCTGTTGTGCCTGCAATGAACAGCATAATAATGATAATGAGTAACAATGTTGAATTTCACAGTATGACCAGATAATGCTCCAGAAATTGCCTGCAAACTTACAGAAATCTACACCAACTATACTCTACACCACAGGGTCACTTGCCAACACACATACACAGGTGTTGCCATAAGACTGCGAACTAGGAGCTGCAGCCCCTCATAATTACACTAAGATTTCCTTTCAAATTATACTTCTTATCCCCTAAACCTCCAACTGTTCAAGTCTGCAGTAAGGTTGAAAACATAAATTTCTGAACATCTATGATCCCACAAAATTTTATGTATCAGATTTTGGCTTACTTAGCGCAGGTCCATACCCTCCCACAATGCCAGGCCACGTTGTCTGTGGAGCACGGGCTGGTTGAGCTTGGTGCCGAAGCAAACGAAGATTCAATGGATATAACTCTAGTTCCACTTGCTCACTGTCCTTCGGAAGTATCACCTACAATATATCATGATGATCAAAACACCAGTTTGTTTATGAGCAGAAAATGGTGCTGAGAACATATTTGGGCCTAAGACCAACGAAGTAACAAGATACTAGGGAGAAATGCACAATGAGGAGCTTCAGAACCTTAAATCCTCAATAAATAATATTCAGGTGATGAAACCAAAGAGCAGATTGCCAAGATATGTAGCACACAGGGGAAACATAAAATGAACACAGGAGTTTGGTGGGGAAACCTGACAAAACAAGCACTATTTGGAAGACCTATGTGCACATAAGAGAATAATATTAAAATGGTCTTGGGAGGTTGTGGACTAAATTCAACTGGTTCAGGATGGGGATAAGAGTCAGGCTACTGCAAACACAGTAATAAGTTGTAGCATTCCATAAAATGAAACAAATTTCTTGAGTAGCTGCAGAAATATTAGCTTCTCAAGGCAGACTATGCTCCATGGATTTTTTTTATAAATCACACGAATAGGCACTGTACCGAGAAAAAAGATTCTTATGTTTCTGATACCTATTCTGGCAATTCCAACACTTGTGACAGTTCCATTAATCACAACCAATGAGACTCCATTTTACCAAAGGAAACAGTTTTCAGTCACTTTAAAGTTCATAAACAAAACTTCATGACACACAAACACACACACACCTGTCTAGGCAGGGCAGGAGCACCCCCATACCATTGGAACAGAGCCTTCCAGAGTGAGTCAGGCACCAACTCAAAGTCTCGCCACCTCACCAGCATTAGGTTTCGCTTCAGTTTGCCTCCCTCGCCTGTCAGGGTCACCACTTTGCAAGTGGGGGCTGCAACCAGAACTGTATTATCTATGGGACCAGGTGCAGGGGGAGGTCCCACTGTAGAAATTGGCATGGCCTTCCTAGGCTGCCGTGGGGAATGGCTGGGACTTGATGTGACACTAGGAGACCTGAAACAGAAAGCCAGTGTGAACACAGAATGCAGTGCCTCTGTCAGTTTTGTTACCACCTCTTTCAATTCACTACGCCAAAATATACAAAGGAGTTTTGTAAAATAAGATAATGAAAACTCGGATGCCAAGATGCTTATTCTGACTTTGATAAAAACATGAAACAAGGGCAGTGGAAGGCAGACATCAGGACTTCCATGCAGTCACCACTGGCATTTGCTCCACCAAGACACTAAAGGTTGCATCCTGGCATGGAAAAAATTTGTGTCAAGTTTCTGTAGCCAGGAGCTGACAGCTTGCTTCATGTCACCTGCCAACCAGAAGCTTCTTAAGGGGTCAAAAATATGGAAATCACTACGTACAAGATCAAGATGCCAGGAAGAGCAGTCCATAACCTCCCTGCCATAGCGCCGTAACACATGATGAGTCCAGAAGGCACAATGAGGCCCAGTGATTTCCATCCCTTCAGACCCCATAAGAAGCACCTGGCTGGTATTTACAACAGAAACTGACATGCAGTAAAGTGTCACCTCCTGGCTATGACACTTGTCACAAAAGACACTTGTCACAAACTTCTTCTGTGCTGGGATATAACCCTTGCAGCCACTTTGAGTCTAATGATCCAATATCAATGGTGACAAAATTGAGGCCTAATGTGTACCATGTGCTGCCCATGTGCCACAAAAGCACTGAGGTTAAAATAAAGCTCTAAGTTCCAGTGTTTGTCACCTTAAATGGTATACTATAACTATCTTGTACTTATTAAGACCAACTCACAAATAAGATAACAAGCTGCTTACCATTAACTCACTGTTATACATCAATGAACCTTTCAGTTGAGTTTACCTTGAACAATCTTGGGAACCCAGAAGACTCAATGAGCTGGAACTTGCTTTCTTAGGACTTGACCCCAGGGCACGCTGTTGCCAACCAAGTGCATCCCAGGGTACTACACTGTCAAGCGCATTTACGCCTGTTACCACCACAGAACTATTGCTGTCTAAGGCAACACAGTCCTCTGCAAGAGATTGCTGCTGTTGTTGCATTCGTTTTGCTGAAGGACGGCCCGCGCCCTTCAAGCTACCGGTACTGCTCCCATTTGTTAAGTTGCTCAGCGGACTCTCACTGCCAACCTGCACACCAGTGTTCAGCTTAAGAATTCTACCTCATTCCGAATGGATCAAATAGCAATGTCATACCAAACTCTCCGGCTTAGTTCAATTCTCATTTTCAAACTCTAAAAGAATTTTTTTGTAATCCAACTGTCCTACATAAGAATTTTTAAAATGCATGGGAAAACTTTTTCTTTGACAAAATTCACCTCAGCTTAATGTTGTGCACAAAATGACAATTTCAACATGCACCTTTATGAAGATTCAAGTCAAATTTGATTTACTGTGTATAAAAACTAATAATTCCCATATTCACTCAAATGCAAGACAAGGTCACATCTTAAATTTGGTACTTAAATATGCGAGGTCACCTTAAACTTATGTATGAAGCACCGAACCAGACTGCACCAAACTGCATCAGTGTGAGCTGGACCATGCAGAGCCAAACCAAGGCCTACATCATCATGTGAGATCTGCACTCTTCTGGGATATTATGCAGCAAAGAGTGGTAATTTCTTACTGACGTTTCAGGACACCCTATTAGTCCCATCTTCAACAGTCAAGG
>Ga0123353_10009646_pt1 | contig 13360 bp, 6 predicted proteins | sample TergutLab28metaG_3_FD_92763 | JGI IMG/M metagenome (GOLD analysis project Ga0123353, IMG submission 92763) | Labiotermes labralis P3 segment gut microbial communities from Petit-Saut dam, French Guiana - Lab288 P3 | ecosystem: Host-associated > Arthropoda: Insects > Digestive system > Gut ... | reverse complement strand
TCACCCATCTTCGAACACTGCTCGCACCCATGCACACACTTCCATAAGCACACTGAAGTCTCTGGTGAATTTCTGCAGCAGGGATTTCCTCTTTAACGAGAAATTCGATGACAGCACGCTGGCGAAACGACATATTGTTGTCAGCCATTTTGTTAGGAGTGATAATGGTCAAGTGATGCAAGCTATTGACGTCACGAGACACTCAAGGATAACACAACAGCTGGTCCCATCTACCACCCTACTCTCCTTCGTCTGCTGTTCCCGGTTTGCATGCAAAAAATGGTTGCTCATGACTTTTGGTGTGACCCTCGTATAAATAAAATTGGATGGCACACATTTACAATTCATGTATACAATCTGGGACAATTAAAAATTATTTCACACATCTGCACTCTCTAATCAGTTATGATTACATTGAGCTAAATACTGTCGTGATCAGTCACTACCCTCCTTATTTTAATGCTGGGATCATCTGCCCAGATCCCAGCAACTGAAATACAAGTACAGCTAACATTATGCTTGTTGACAGACAGGGGAAAACTCATCTATGTTTTGTCTGGCCAACCAGGTAATTAGAAGGGCAATTATAACTACTACACTGACTCCCAAGTATCAATCACTACAGACCATCTCAAAGCTTGTTCACAAGATTGCAGTATTCAAACTAAACTGTATCAAATCATTTGAGGTTCACTTTCAAGAATGGGAAAAGTGACTTCTAGTGCCAAATTCTATTTACGTCAGAATGTTGCAATCTATAAAAAAAGCTGATAGTAGCTGCAGTTAGAAGCAAAAAAAAAAAAAGTAGCAGCAGCATTCAAGATACACAGAACAGAATGACAGGCTCAAAACCTGAAGCACAAAAGCAGCAAATTCCATTTGTATTTCAGTAAGAATAAATGGTTATATGTTTCACATGTATGAGAGATGGAAGTCCTAGCTGACTTGCTGAAATTGTGTGTTACAGGTACAGAAGACAGGCATTATTTGATGTGCATGGGTCCACAAATTTTCCAAAAATCTAGGAGGCACTTAAAATTATAGGTGCAAGAAAGGTGCAACAAAACAGCATCTGTACTGAGGATCCATAAATACTAGGTGCCAAGGTGCAAAATTCAGTCACCTGGGGCATCCACAACCATGATGACATGGAATATACATTTTCGCAGAACAACTTACTGTCCCATTATAACAAACACAGATTTATAATATACATCTTATAGGCAACTTCTGCAGTTCACTGCTACAGTGTTCTGCAGTTTAAGATACTGAAAACATTTGATGTGAACACTGTGTAATCAATCCCCATACACTTTTATTTGTAAACTGCCAAGTAACCTGACATTTTATAAAACCTCATGTAAGGAAGTAAGCTAAACCACGACTGTTCCATATTGGTCATCAAAAGAAATATGTAAGGCCTCTAGAAATGGAACACCATAACACTTTCTGATATTTAGGACGAAAGAAGTGTGCTTTCCGAACGCTGTGCAGTGTTTTAATTACAGAGAGAATGGAAATAGTTCAAAATCATGTTTTGCATTCAGAATCTCCTTCAATCCACCATGTCTACTGTCACAACACTGATGCTCAAGATTTGTGATGAAAACAAATACGACCTGGAAGTCCTCAACTGGGAATAATCTCTCATTCAGTAAAATTTACTTCTTGCGAATGGCATTACTGTAACATTGTGTTAACACTCTGAAGCAAAAACAGGCTATAACTATTTTTATAAAAATGTCAAAAAAGAATATTGTACAATTTTATAATAAATGTGTGACAGTCAAAATACAACAAATAGAAGTAATTTAAATATTCAGGCATCCAATAAATTAGTCACTAAATCTGGCAAACAGTTATGATTTATGGATATGATATATGGAATTTCAAATTTAAAATACTCTCCTGCAAAAGTGGCTACATGCTGCTTATTACGATCCTACCCCCAAACCCCTCTTCATGTGCGAAGGCCTTCCTGTACATACAAACCACCTAAATAACTCCATGAAGCAAAGATCTTCCTGACAAAGTGATACTTCCTAAGGAATATGACCAGAACTGTTATTTCTAAGTACTATTAATTTTGTAGTTTCACACTCCTGTGAAACCAGTAACTTAACAATACAGCAGAAAGTATGGTAAATCTGAAGGCAAGAAACATGAAGAGGGCTAAATGTAACTGCCATAAAATAAAAACACAGAACAGCATTAGGCACTTCAGAAGTAAAAGTGATATATGAAGGAGAAAAAGGCAATGTTAAAAAGAACAACAAACTCCAAGCAGAACTGACAGCCACGTTCCTGTTGAACACACTTCTGAAGTTACAGTTCGGATGACCATTATTTTAGTTTATTGTTGTGAACTTATTACAAGTTGGTCTCCTTCAATACCCTTTTGTTTTATGCCTTTTTTCTTGAATGCCCCTTACCAATTCATAATACTTCTAAATTTACACCCTCACATTTTTATTTAATGCCCTTGTCTGTCTGTCTGCACATTAGTACTGCACACTCAGAAAATGATGAATAATGCACCCCAACACAACCATCAATCCTACCTCTATTAAACTGGAACAACTGAAACCCTAACCTAACTGCAACACCAATCCTAATGATGGTAAAAAAATGAGTTCCAAAGTCTGTGAGAGTGACTTTAGTCATACATGAAAGTGAGAACACCTGTGGTAGTACCAATCGTGACAAACTAAATAACTGCCATTTAAGGAGGAACAAAAAAACTAAATGATAAATAACTCAAACCCTCACCTACTGCAGCAAGAATCCTAATGGTGATAATAAATGACTGAGTAGTAAAGTTTAGGTGGGTGAATTAAATCACATGTAATGATAAGAACACCTGTGACAGTGACAATAATCCATGACAAATTATCAACTTATAATATTAGTGTATGCAAAGTTGTTTACAATTCCTTTCCAATTTATGTAGGCTAAGAATGGATATTGTTTACTGTTATACTATCAGTAACAATAAATTATAATATGTATATGTGTACAGTATATACTATATATGACCTGGATGTCAGTGGTATGATTGCCCCTAACCCCATCTAATCATTCGATCTTTACTTACGGGAATATCACTTTTTATTTATGCCCTTTTGACTTAAGGCCACTATGTAATGAACATAACCAGGGTCTAAAATAAGACTTACCTGTATTTAAATACAGAATCTGTATAAATTAACCTTTAAAAGATCTACATTCACATATGTGAGCATCAAGTGTACAGGCAGCAGTAACAACATTCACAAGTGTGAACACACATGTTGCAAAACTGGAAAAGCCATTCCTTTGTCTTTGCCTGTATACGCTTGCATACAGAGTGAACCAATACACTTCTGCTTTCAATGAATGTGTGTAGGGTTACCCACATATAAACAGTGGTGATAAACTCAAATGACACAATCCTCTGAAGTAGCTTGCATTCCAACAACACAGCACCTTCTGCCAGCAAACAAACACAACAAATTTCACATCCCAAATACGTGTGCAATTTATGTGGGCAGGACAACAAGAGCAGCCATATGGACAACTGTACATTTTTAGTACACTCTGCACAACCATGCATAAGGCACACACTTTAGAACCCGTGAGCAAGACAGCTTGCGTACTGATCCCCAAATGAGGTATCAGAACTCATAATGAACAGCGAGAGTGATGTGTCCCAATGTGATGTGATTGATACAGAGGACAAGCAATGTTGTGAAGAAGTTTTATTGGAACAACACCCACAATCACAGAGCGAGTATATAGTGTGTTCCAGAGCTCAGACTCAACTCAGCTTGGAATCAGCCAGCATGGCTGAATAGGATGATGATACTGAGAGTGGGCCAGATCCCCAGACAAAACAGGCACCAAAATTTCAGTGGACACTGCCCTCTCGCCTTACAAAAAAAGTGTCGTACACACATTTACAGCAGGACGCAGAGGAAAGAATGACAGTTAAGCACCATACATCAATGATGGGTCTACTCAACTTAGCATTTTCATGTTGTATTTCACCGAGATTATACCACACAGCCTGTAGTGGAGACTAACAGATATTATCACTGGCTAATGGACATTCTTGATGAGGGATCTTCTCCCCAACCTGTTGTTACTGGGGCTGAAATGTGTGTGTTTCTGGCAATAACAATACAAATGGAACATTGCTTATGAAACCAACAGATAGACTAATAAGTAAAAACAGACTAGTTTTACATTCCATTCTAACCAACATGATGAAATGGAACAGGTATTTACACATCCTTCAATTTCTACATTTCAGACAACAGAGATGGAGTGGACACAAAGGAAGGAAACTGATAGAATGTAGGAAATACAAGACATATTTGAAATTCTAAACAGGACATTTTCAAGATTTCACAACCCTTCAGAAAATATGGCTACTGATGAAGTTATAGTTTTGTTCAGAGGAATGATATATTCAGAAAATATATTCCCAAGAAGCACAAACTTTTTCATTAAACTACACAAATTACACAACTGGATACATGAAAGTATGCTTGGTAAATGACAGGAACGGCATAGCGACACAGCTGACAGCAACCCATACCAGAGTGACAGAAATAATAAGGAAAGCTGAAGGATGTGGCCACAAATTGTACAAGGACAATTACTTTTCTCCCATCAACTTTTAGATGGTCTGACAACGAAAAAAAAAATTAATTGTTGAGAAACTGTCCGCATAAACAAGGAGGGTATACCAGAGGACCTAAGATACAAGACAGTGGAACTGAGGGGGGAGGACATTCAAATAACAACTAGGGGTGACATCACAACAAAACAGTAGACAGACAAGAGAGACATCTGCATGCTAACATTCATGATCAACCACAAGAAGAAAATTTCTGTAATGAAAAGGGCAACACAGCAAAACCAAATACTGTGACAGACAGTAACTGTCACATGGGTTATGTGGATAAGGGAGACAGAATGGCTAACAGCTAAACAATCAGCTGTTGGACATGATAATGGGAATAACAGCTGCTCTTCCATCCGTTAGATCTGGCCGTTCTGAAGAGTTACATCCTTCCGTCTTCACGCGGTTTAAAGAATATTTCACACAGAGATTTTCAACTCATCCTTCTGAGGAACATGCTGCCACTGAGTGGACGAGAACAGCAGCTAGAGACCCGCAAGGAGACTAGCCACTGCTTCTCAAACATTGGCACACTGGATACAAGTTTCAATAAGCACTGGCCTAGTCCATCCAATCCAGGGCATTGTCATGTGTGCTGTGTCAAGAGGTGTGATGACAGAAGTATGTGTGCAATGTCTTCAGTGTGATGTGTCCTTAAATGTCAATAAAATGTGCTTTGTGGATTATCACACTAGGCGCAACTGTAAAACATCTACCAGTGTAACCTTGGTGCACAAGGTAGAAACCTGTAACCAAAACTGAAGCATAGAAAGTGGATTTTTACAAATTTCTAGCCATTAATTTTGCGTATTTAGGCAATAAGACCATTAACAGCATTTTAAAAGACATCCTATACCATCTCCGTTTCATTTCCGACAAACATTTTGAATGCAGTAACTCAACGCTTTTTCATTCAAGGACTATTCATGCTTTTGTGAAGCTTGTTCAGAGGAATGATATACCAGAAAATACATTCCCAAGAAGTACAAACTTTTTTACTAAACTACACAAATTACACAACTGGATATACAAAAGTATGCTTGGGAAAGGACAGGAAGGGCATGGCGACAGAGCTGACAGCAAGCTGAACAAATACCCCCTGAGAAGACTATGTAGCACTGAACCCAGTTCAGGGCATACAATTTGGTTGTTTAAAGGAAAATATATCAGATATAAACCCACAATTTCACACCATAGCCATATCTGTGTTGGGTGACTGATTGAAATGGGACCAAGAGGTCAGAAAGAGATCATACAGAATGCAGGAAGAGCACAGGAACAAAGTGAAGAAAACAGCTTTAAGAAGCCAGAGACAGTTGCACTGAGATGATTTCTAGACAACCCACATGAAAGGGAAATGTCTAAGGAAGAATAAAAACAGCAAATTAGATGCATAAATTGTGCTGCACAAAGTACTGCAGAATTATATATATTTATAAATACCAGAGTGACAAGAGAATTTCACAAACCAGAACAGAACCTACAACAAATTACCTGTTTTTCAGTCAGATGTAACAAGGTTCGTGAGTAAGATATCACCTCTGTTTCTGCAACCTGCCATACTGTTTGGCCATTTATGCTTCCAACTTTATGTTTCTTCGTAATTATCACCAGATATGGGCCGGCTAATAACCGCAGAGTACCTACTATTCCACATATAGGTTTGGTGCTTGAAGCTTGAGGTATTTGACCATAATTCACTGAAACAAAACAAAATGATATGAACACATTCAATACTGAAAATAATCTAAGGTACTCACAGCAGGAAATATTAAGATTACAGTCTTGCAAGATGTGCAACCATGCAGTCTGACAGCTAGAAGCCAAGAGCGGAATGTGCTGCCTCAAGATAGAGGCACATGTTTCTTTGTTGTCATCTATCTATCAGGATACAAGGTGTCACATCTCAGAAGGCTGTCATTTTAATTATAATCTAATACACTCAAACAATGGTTCACATTCTTCTTAGTTTATCTCTAACACCACACTGAGATATGTTAGGATGATTTTTGGATGACTTGAAAATAATGTGTCGGTGGTCATTACCAATTATACAGACCCTACCTGCAACAACAGAGGGAAACACCAAAATCTCATCAGGACAGTCAGTTTCCTGGCTGACATTTGAACTAAAGACCTCCCCAGGCACAAAGTATGCTAAGTGCTATGCAACATGTTATTCACTTCACATTCAATATCATACTTCCAACATTTTCTGTATTCTTTTTCTTGCCAGCATTACTTCTACCAGCTACAAGTAACCACTTAAAAAAAATACTAACAAGTATGAGAAAATGTACAACTCCTACCATCTGTTGCTTCCATATGCGAACTACTAAAGAGATGTGGAAAAATGTAAAACCAAATGTAACACTTAGTGCATGATCACGATTCAGTAAATTTGCGAGCAGGTAGACAAGTTAACACGTAAAGCAATTCACAGCTGAAGCAAAGTGGATGAAAAACCATTCTATGAATGAAAATGAAATAAGAGGACAAACCATCAAGTAAGTAATAAGGAAACATTTCTATTCACCAAGACTTCTGACATGACAAACACGAATAACAATCACAGGTAACATAACCTGAACTAATCTGACCTGACCTAACCTTTTATTATGCACTTTATTATTATGCAATATGCACTATATAATGTTTTACAAGTTCTTATAAAATCAAACTATATTCCAACACGTTTCAGTGACCACCACCACCGTCATCAGAGAACGATCACTTTATAAGCTAAAAATGCCGCATTATAGAAACTGTCTGTTTGTAAATTATAAATTAGTTTGCCATAGTTGTAAGAAGTCACATGTGAGACAGACAGGTAGGTGCCTAACAGCTCAATGTAAAGAACATATCACAAATATTAGGACCAAAAACCATAAATCAGCTTACACCATCCATATTTTGTATAACCAGTATGAGTATAGTCCCAATAACTCCACCATAGACCTTTTAAGACACTGTAAGAAAGGAGTAATACTTAATAGTTGGCAGAACTACCAGATACAAGAATACCAGATGAAGGGTCAAGAGACAAAACACGCAAGCAGTCAGCACAGTCATATGCACTACCTAACAGGACCACCAAACTCGACAGCATAATTGAACATGCCAGTACACACGTAGTTGACATTACATACAAACACACACACACAGCTACATAAGTATCTATTTATATTGAATATACAAATTAAAAATGTCTGTTTAGGTTTTCACACATAGTCAGTCAAAATCTTTTGCAGGACTATCCTGCCAGAACTTCTACATTCTGTATGACTTTCACCCTGCTATCATAATGGAATTTCAATGGTACTTGACAACTTTAGTACTGGGCACCTGTGCTCATCACATTCTAGGCTGACAAACAATTCAAAATGCATTTGACTGTGTGCGCATAATAAGACAGTTTTTATAATTCAGTGTTTTAGCTTATAAAGTGAACATCCCCTGATGATGGTGGTGTCCACCACTGAAACATGTAGGAATATTTGGATTTTATAAGAACTGTTTAAAATTATACAGGCGATACTGTTGGCACAATTTTTAGATAAAAAATAACAGCCAAGCTCAGTGAAGTCACTCAGTAGCCACTTCTCATTTTACAGAGGTCTCTACCACTGTACATGCACGAAAACTTCAAAACACTGCAAGGTTTGTAGGGAAAGCAACATTTATGAATAAATACAAACATTATAACAGCACAGGCTACACAGGTTCTTTTGTGTGGTGCCCATTTTGTGTTAAATGCAAGGGAAACATTATCCTTGTACTGCTACCAACATGGAAACTGACTACTCTGCACAATGACTGAGAATGAGTATACAACAGGAACCCTGGAAGTTCTCCTGTCTGTTTTATGTTTCTTGCATGCAGTTCTGAAGAAAAATGTCACTTACCTGAAAACTTTGAGGCTAAACTCAGCGACCATCTGTATTACATAACCCCAAACCTTAACCTTGGGGATAAAAAAATGTGCTTAGGTGCATCTCACAACAGTGAATACACAAAATCTAATTCTCTGAACTACAATGGATTTTTCCTTTATTATATATGTTGTGTGTCCCGAACGTGTAACGCTGATAGTGTGTCTTTGGTATGATAACAAATCTTACGTACCATGACTTTGTGTGACATTACTGCTTTGACATCCTGACACCAATGAATGTACAAATTGCAGTGACTATTCACAACAGGAAAAGCAGGTGCATATTGTACTTTCTCATGAATATAAATGTAATAACAACACTAAAAAATGTCACTGCATACATTTGTGTACGAAGTTACATATGACAACGCGAGGTTTACGGATAAAAATCCACGATTCGACATGTGCTATGCCATCGCCCAATCGGCATAAAATTGTATTAGCAACAACACTGTTCTAAATATGTCTACCGTATTAGATATTAGAATGAAGAGGGTCGAGTGCGCCAATGATCATGCAATCCGCTGCTCTACAATTCACCGTCATTTCCTGAAAATCATCTCTAACATATCAAAAAACGTGGCACCTTACTTTTATTACTGTCGGGTATACAAACTAGGCACTTACTGTCACGACTGTTCAAACGAAATCTTGTATCACTATTTCTACACACACACACACACTTTTGAGAAATATATACACACCTTGCAGCGAAATTTCCTGACTCACTCGGTCTATAGCCAGCAACTCATCTCCACCGTCAATTGCTTCGATATAAAATTTTTCAGGTGTAATGTACCTAGAAGAAAATATAATTACATAAAACTGAGAGTGACTGCGTTAGATATATAGTATCATCAAAATGAGCGCGAGCCATTACTTACAGAACAAGATCACTGTGCAAACCAGCCACGGCAGCCATGCTTGTACGTTGCGGCAAGCTACCACGCATACTAGAACCACAGACTATATATGAGTAGAACACAGATTAATACCACCTGAACACCAGAGATGGGACATGTCAAATAGCAGGGAAATTTCAACGGCAACCTCACCTTCCGTCACGTGGCGGACCTCCAATCCGTGACCAGCAGCTCCGATAAACTGACAGCACGCTGACAGCGCAATGCAGGAGAAATTTATACTAGGAAGGGGTGCTGATAGGTCCTTAGCCCGACATACTTCCCGATGTCGTAGGGCGGAATCGATAGTGTCGTTGGAACGAGGGGTCTGTTCATGTGCCGAATTTAAAGTCTTTTCTTGTTACAGAGGCTGAAAGACAGTATCTCAGGTGACGCGTGCGATTTCAACAACATGGAGAGGCGAGCTCTCATCAAGTTTTTTTTTTTTGCTAGGCAAGGCGCCGAAGGAAATTCACGACATTCTAACAGAAACATTAGGGGAACATGCGCCATCGTACGCCACTGTCAAAAACTGGGTGGCTCAGTTTAAACGTGGTGATTTTTCCACCTGTGATGCGCCTCGTCCTGGACGACCCAAAACAGTGACCACCTCGGAGATTATTGATCAAATTCACGAGCTAATCTTGAAAGACCGCCGGATTTCAGATAAATCAGTAGCTGTGCAATTGGGCATCTCACGTGAGCGGGTTGGGTCCATCATTCAAGAAGATTTGGAAGTGCGGAAATTCTCGGCGAAGTGGGTCCCGAAATGCCTGAGCGCGGATCAAAAATGTCACCGATGCCAGTCGTCTGAGCAAATTTTGGAATCGCGATCCAAATGATTTCCTGTCGCGAATGGTGACCATGGACGAAACCTGGTTTTATCACTATGCCCCAGAGACAAAGCAACAATCAATGGAGTGGCGGCACAGCGGCTCACCCCGCCCCAAAAAATTCTGAGTACAAAAATCCGCTGGAAAATTTCTCGCATCGATTTTTAGGGATCAAGACGGCATCCTCCTAACTGATTATCTTCCAAGGGGCCAAACTATCGACGCGGATTATTACTCATTTCTGCTGGTGCAATTAAAGGACATTGTGAATGAAAAAAGCCATGGGAAGATCACAAAGGGGGTCTTGTTCTTGCACGACAATGCCCCGGCTCACCGAGTACAAGCAATTCAGAAGAAACTGGCGTACCTGGGCTTCCACTGTATTGATCACCCACCCTATTTTCCGGATCTGGCCCCTTCGGACTACGACCTTTTCCCTGGACTGAAAAAAAAATGAAAGGTCCGCATTTTTCGTCAGACACGGAGGTAATTGCTACCGCGGAGACCTGGTTGGAAGGACAACCTTCTGAATTCTTTTTGAGTGGTTTGCAAAAGTTAGAGCAAAGGGCTAAGAAGTGAATTGAGCTTTGTGGGAAGTATGTTGAATAAATCCCGAGTTTTGTCCCTGTAGCTTGTTTCCTTCCTGGTCGGGCTAAGGACTTATCTGCACCCCCTCGGAAGTTTGTGGCTGCAATTGCAGATATGACGCGGCATATACTGGCCTAGACTAACATGGTATCGCTGACCTCAACCGTGACGGCGATCCTGTGTGAAATTTTCAGAATTTGTTCATGCAGAAGAAAGTACAGAATTGTTGGAGGATTCAGGAAAATGTCCCTTGGTCGCGGTTTCCCGACGTTATGATGCAAACTGTGTTATATTCTTCAAGGATTATGGGGTGCTGAGGAATGGGAACTGTGTTCCTTCGAAACGCCAGAAACACTAACCCAGTGACACTGCATCAAATCCCATGAGACCTATATCCTCAGCAACACTGCTGTGGAAACCTTGAATGTCGCAAACAAATATTCCATTAAGGAAGATGTGGGTTTCGAGGAAGCTGAAGATTATAGACATTTACTATATATGAAATGATAATGCTCCAATAAACCGCAATGCACATGTCCTGAAAAGAAAGGTAATACTGTTAAGGTAATCGATTTGACGATTTTTTAACTAAATTACACGGAGTACATTAATCTAATCCATGCCTTCCCAACCGATTTCCGTAAGATACGTTAAAATATTTCTCTTTTATCAAACCTAATAAACCGTGGCAGTGCGTACAGATAGCACAGCAAAGGCCACAGAACGCTACATCCAACGGAACCGAAACGAAACGACCGTGACTAAGTCACCGAGATCTAGTTCTCAGGTATTTCTTCGATTAAAAAGCAAAGCTCCTTTCATGTAGGCAAGGTGTTACTGGACAAGCTGTTTCAGACGCATTTGGCTGCCGAAAGAAGAAATTACCACCTGGAGGAGAGTAAACTAAACATGCAAAGTAAATACAATATTAAAAATTGTTAAACTCATAGAGTCAACCACAACAAATTTTATTAGTCCCGTCAACACTGGCTACATGTTTCGGTCATACTCACATCCCCAGGCATTAAATCTGTTATATTTAAAACTCAAACAAAATGTGTGTATAATGAACTTGTGATATCTCACAACATGTACAAGTCATTGATTTTGTTACAACCAACTAAAGTACAAATATATATCACAATATTTTCCGTTTATGTAATGTTCACTCCTACATGTTTCGAACCTCTGTGTTATCCTCAGGGAGTTTCAAAACTTGTACTTCGCTAAGTTACATAAGTTCTTAGAATTAAAGCTGTTAAAATTGCAATTCCAAAAATTATTAGATTAAAATATTAGTTTGCTGTCGCTGAGTGATAAAATATAGTACATGCGACGTTACAATATCTTGCGAAAGCAGTGTGTTTATGTGGCTACATATAAAATCCATTGTTACTGTTGCTTGTGTGTTGTTCTAGTGCGCAAGGTATGTGCGTTTAGAAAACGTAAAAGCCATATTAAATTTTATGTAGCACTTAAAATATTGTTTATCTTATATTCAGTATATGTAGTCAAAGCACACATTATTTTGCCAATTCACGGAAAGGAATTATATACAGAAACGGTGATTGGTGTCTGCACAGAATTACATAATATGAAATAACAGTACACTTTCATTTAATTCTGAATAAACGATATGCATATTTTGGTGCATAAGACCCATTATATGAAAATGTTTATTGTATGAACAGACAGCTGCATTCTTCGCATAGCATTCACATAAATAATCACACTTACCCTACAGGATCCTTTGGAAACCTAGGGAACTTCAAATTTTCAAAGCTGCTGCTTCCTTTACATTCTTTCACGGAGCAGTTTCGACTCATATTTGGCCATCGCAAAATCACTATTCATTAAGCATTGTCAGGAAAAATAATTTAAATCATTCAGAGAAATTTGTACGTTCATATAATTTTCGAACAACAATTGTTACCGAACAGGATCATTATGTAACGTTATAACGATAACATTCTCTTATCTTCTAGACGTAAACCTGTTGAATATACAAGGCCAGTCCGAAAAGATACCGAACATTTGAAATAGCGCGCCAGTGAGCCGGCGCAGGACGCTTGTGATGGTGCTGCTGTGTAGCTGGGACTTTAAGCTTCATTTTGACCGTAGCCACATCACGCCACTTTCAATTAGTCATGAGTTACGCGGCCTTGAGTGAACGTGTGTTCAGTGCCCTCGGCGATTTTGTCTTGGCGAGGATTTTCCCACCCACTGCGACGACTGCACTTTTGTTTCAACATCGTAATCATACACCCACGTTTCATCACCTGTTATGACTTTTTCAGAAAGATTTCATCAGTATTCGAACGATCTAATAGCTCCTGACTGACTGACGCGGTTCTGTTTTTGTTCCTCTGTCAGCAGACGCGGCACAAATTTTGCGGCAACACGATGCATCTTCAGTTTTTCGGTCAAAATCGTGTTG
>Ga0123353_10009645_pt1 | contig 13361 bp, 10 predicted proteins | sample TergutLab28metaG_3_FD_92763 | JGI IMG/M metagenome (GOLD analysis project Ga0123353, IMG submission 92763) | Labiotermes labralis P3 segment gut microbial communities from Petit-Saut dam, French Guiana - Lab288 P3 | ecosystem: Host-associated > Arthropoda: Insects > Digestive system > Gut ... | reverse complement strand
GGAGTCAGATCGACGTACATGGCATTGTTCTCAAATTTTCGCTTATCTACTGTCACAAGACTCATTTCGACCAGTTCGTCTATCTTATCGGCCATCCGCGGATTCGTTGAAATGTTCTCATAGATCTTGCTCTTCATGGACGGACCGTTCTTGAGCAGGAATATAAGAATCGAGATCTTGTGCTTGTCCTCCATTCCTTTGATGTGGAGGTTCTTGAAATCCATGGTATTTGATTGACAAGCAGCGTAATCAATCAATGCACGGTTTATAAGTTTTAAAAATGCTAAAAACCATTAAATAACTTAGTGTTACTACAGTAAATATTAACAAGAAAGGGGAGAGTAAAAATGGGTTTCTTTAAGTCGAAAGAAGAAAAAGCAGCGCTGAAATTTGAAAAAGGTGCGGATCTGATATCGCAGGGGAAGTTTGACGATGCGAGAAAGAATCTGCAAAAATCCGTCGATAAAGGAAATGCATCCCCCGACGTGCATATATTGATTGCAATGTTGGACCTTCGTCCAAACTTCGGCTCGACCGATTCACTAAGGAGAGCAATCGCAGTCTTTTCAAAATACGATAATGTAACAGTAGAATACGGAGTTCATGAAGTCAATTCGACAAAGCTACTGAATGAGTGCAAGCTCTACGTGGATGCCAACGAGGCAATGTCTGTTGCGGATGGAGCCAAAAATAAGGTAACACAAGCAATGGGGGAGAAACTCATCCAATGCGGAAATGCGTTCGATCCGATTGGAGATGAAGCCCTATTGATGGAAGAGATATTCGATGGAAAAAAGATTACAGGCAGGAATTATGCACTGTTTCTCAAAGCCAAGGGATACGAAGTCATGGCTCAAGCAGTCAAATGGGACGATTCTAGGAAAGCAGCAGACTATGCTCAGCAGGCTGCGAGCCTACGTAGAGACAGAGGCGATGATGCGGATGCCGCGAGAGACCAAAAATTCGTCGAGAACGCCTCGAAGACCGCTCATTGCTGGTTCTGTGACAAGGAAGTTTCCGGAATGGACATACATTTCGTAGAGATGGACAGTTTCATAACGAAACCGATACAGGCGGAGATAGACAAATCCGATTCTCAGATAAAATCAAGTGGGAAAGATGTGATTTATGCTTGCAGAGCATGTTACTCTGCAATAAACATTCAAGATGAGATGTATCTCAGTATCGCTAAAAAGTATGCGGATGAGGAACTGAGGAAAGTGAGAAACGAATTGATTGGACACATAAACGATCTGCAGAGGCAAATAAACGAACTCGCCAGAAATAGCCACTACCACTCCTGAGGCGATTTGATGGATTACGAAGTACCTCGTTGCAAGAGTTGCGGTGAAGCATTAATAATTTCAGATCCAGACGCTCCGTATATTGTCTGCAGATCTTGTGGCAATCAAAATGTGCGCTCTGATGGTCTAGCGGCAGCTGAACAGATCAAAGCAGAGGTAATGACGTGGGTAAGGAAGGCCATGCCTGCCGGCATGAGCATCACTCAGATTGAGAATGTGGATCAGATTGCCAGACACAACATCTTTATCAACAGCGTCAGACCTAACATCGAATCCGAGTTCAGGGATTACAGATTCGGTATGATCAATGTTATGTCCAATCAATTGATCGTAATGCCTTTCAGATCCCTAACCTCCATCGTTGTGAAACATGACCCAAAGGCACTCTTTACCTTTAATGCAAAGGTCAAACATATGGAAGTGCTTGCGGTGGACGATGAAAGCAAAGCATTGGTCAAACTGTCCACTGGTCTGACTCATGCGTATGCGTTGATGATAAACAACGTAAATCTCATGAGAGAGAATACGCCCGGTAGGTACGGCTTCATGTCGAACAACTTCAAAGCGGCAGCCGAATCATTGGAAGGCCTCACAGAGTATGAAATCCTAAAAGAAAGAATGGAAGCACTCTCTGTTTTATCCGAAGGCATAGGAGAGGTCATTGATAACAAATGCATTGTTGCTGTAGATAAGTTAAAAAATGCACTTTCTGCATTGGCAAAGGTCAAAGAAAAAGCATCTGGAAATCTAGATTTCGGATCTATGGGCACTGCCATATCAAAAGAAGAGGTTATCGGTAAGGCCATTCTCTCAATAGCCGAGGCGATAAACAGGGCTCCTGAATTGGAATCCGGAACGGTCCTTGTGGTACTAAGCAATTTCATTGCTGAACTAGATCGACAAGAGAAGACTTCTTCGGCAAAGTGGGACATCCAGATGAAAAGGCCTGAGAGGTATACAGATCTATTCACGCTCATTACAAAGGCCATTGGATCCAAAGCAGCTCTGGAAACGATCAAGGTTGTTAAAGGGTCCGGTAGCTTCCTAGTACCTTTCTGGGTAATGGAAATCAAATACAGCTTCGTGACAGGATCTATGTTCAGCAAAAAGGCAGTGGATGTGTCTGAGAATGTTTTGCTGTCTGCTGTTTTCACAACAGACAAAGGAGCAATGGAAAATCCCTCCAGTGGAATAACAGACATATTCAAGAGCAGGCCTGAGACAAAGTTTTTGGATGGATTCAAGGGCAAGGAGACAAGCATAAGCATGGGCGGCGGTGTGAAAAACCTCATCGATTCGGCTCAAGAAGGGTATAGCAACAACATGAAAATTGTGCTGCCTATAAGCACTCGGCAAGAAGCGGAACTTAAGTGTAATGATTATCTTGCCGCGTGCCAAAACTCACATCCTAAACTCAAGATGGGAAAGGCGGTAGCGAAGGAACTGATCTACATACCCTGCAATATAAACGGAGCCATAAAAGTCGTACCTGACCTAAGTCCGATGTCTCCAGAAAACAACGGGAATGCGGAGACGGTCAAAAAGATCTCGATATGAGTGTATAAAAAAATATTCAGAGGTAAATGAATGCCACTATTCAAGAAAAATCCAAATGAGGTACTGTACCCTAATGGTAAAAAGCCATTCATGAGCGTGATAAAAAACGAGGGCAGTCCTGATGCGCTCATATGGAAAGTACCGTATGAGGATTTCAATGAGAACTCCAGGCTGATCGTCGCAGAACACGAAGAGGCGATGTTCTACAAAAATGGTGTGATCGAGGAGATCTTCACAGGAGGGGAGTTCATACTCTCCACCAACAATTATCCTTTCCTGAGCAGAATCAGGAACATGTTCACCGACGGAGTAAGCGTTTACAACTGTAAAGTTTTCTACGTAAACAAGGCACACAAACTGGACCTGCGCTGGGGAACGGACGGCCCAGTGCAAGTCGTTGACCCGTTTTGGGATGTACCGACGACGCTTGTTTCAAGAGGAGCATATACTATTCAAGTCAAGGATGCAAAGAAATTTTACTTGAAATATGCAGGTCCTAATGTTGAACAACTCGGACCATTGGACATTGTATCTTCATTCAGATCGCCGTTCAACCAAACCGTGAAGTCATCCCTTGGTAAGATTGTAAAGGCCATGAATGACGAAATACTTGGTATTTGTTCCAGACAAGCCGAGATTGCGGAGGGGATGATTCCGGAGATATCTCCGATTCTGGACGAGTATGGCCTCAGACTCATCAACTTTTACGTCGATGCGTTGGAGATTGCCGACAGTGATTCAAGGAAGCTACTGGAGGCAAAGCGTGCCGAGATTGCAGCAAGAAAGAAAGAAATTGAGGGAAAAATCGCAGACGCGCAAGGAGAAAAGGCGTATCTGGAAACGCTCGGCATAACGTGGACACAGAAGGAATCCGCAGGGATACTCAACAACCTTGCCCAGAACGAAGGGAATATTATGGCCACGGCAGGGGCAGGGCTCGGGTTCGGTGTTGCGGCAGGAGGAGTATTCGGAGGCATGGCGGCAAACATGATGACATCATTCAACCAACCTCAGCAGCAACCGGTACAGCCGGCGCAGGCTGCGGCAGACGATCGGTTCCAGCCTAAACAGGAATCCGGAAAGGTCGTCTGTCCGGCGTGCGGACAAAATGTGAATATGTCGAAGTTCTGTTCCGAATGCGGAGTCTCATTCGTACGCAAGTGTGTCGGATGCAGAAGTGATTTGGGAGCTCAATCTAAGTTCTGTCAGGAATGCGGCATGAAACAGGAGTGATACAATGATAAACAAGATATCCAGCGTTGCGATATTGATCATGGTAGTATTGATAAATGCAGTCATTTTCATCTATACCGGCGGCGACTTCACCGATGTTCAGCTTTTAAGTGTGATTTTCATCAACGTTGCATGTGCGCTGTTAATCGTGTCACCGTTCATCGTTTCGAGGAGATCGAAGAGCTCATATCATCATTCGGTCGTGTTGGCATTCGTAGCGAGCCTGTTCCTCATCGCCGAGCTGATAATAGCTGCCGTAGTGTTCATGTCCGAATGGGGAGACCTGATGATCGTATCGATAATCCATATCATGCTGGCAGGACTTACTGTTTCTGTTATGATAATGCAATATGGCATAATGATGCCCATAGACAAATATGAGCGCGAGACCAAGGAATATCGGGAGAACTACGTGACCGACACAAAGGGAAATATGTCCAAGGCATTCGATGCAACAAAGGACAAGGAAACTAAGAATGTCATCGAAGACACGATGGACAAAGTGAACAGCATGCCGTTCAAAAGCAAGCCGGAGACCATAGACATGGATGCCGAGCTCCTGAGATTGTCCGCGCATCTCTTCGACCTTGCCAAGGATGACAGCAATAATGAAATGGTCATGGTCTGCAAGACCATAGATAACTTGGTCGATAAGAGGAACGGCGAATACAGAAAAGCACAGAAGTGACGGTCTTTAAGATGTGATGCAATGGAAACAATCGAGCTCAAGCATGGAGACTTCGCCGGAGCATCAAGCATAAAGATAGTATCGATTCCAAGTAAGGACATACTGGACGAAGCGGACCCCGCGAGGATAGATGAGATATACAGAGATCATTTCTCGAATCTACTTTCGGAGATACATCAGAGTTATCAGACACACAGACGCAGGAACGGCGCTCTGAAAGATGTCTGCATAGAGTTGTCATGGCTGACGGGTAAGGCGGCGAATCAGTCCTATGCAGCCAATATAGACCTGTTCATCAATGTATATTGCATCGATGAAGGTCAAGAGGCAGTCAAACAATCCCTAGGTATGTACACGGATCTGATAAAGACATCATTGAAATTACAAAGGTACGAATACGAGGGATATAACTTCGGCGATTACAAAAAAGTCTTGACAGGATTGAAACGCGAGACGATTACGGCGCTGGTCAAATCGGAACGCATGGAGGACCTTCAGAACACAGTAGTTCCTTATGCGTTCTCTTTCGATAGGATACCTGATTCAGATATCGACCTATCACATTTGGTGGGTTCTGCATCCAATAACCCTGGATGTGTGATATCGTTCCAGTTGATACCCACAGCATACTCTCATGCAGAGACGGCGATAATAGGCAACACGCTCCAACAGACATCTCTGGCGTCGAAAGGAGTGATGACCCAGGGCAGCGGTATGGTATCGTTCACGCTTGCGGATTCGGTGACTGAGATATACAAGTACTACAACTCGATGAAAGACAGACCGCTGTTCAGATACGGTATCGTGGTAAGCGGACCAAAGAGCTCGGTGAACAGCATCGTGGCAAGCATATACGGGCAGTTGAACAGTGGTGCGGAGATAAAAGCACAGTTCAAACAGACGACAATAGCGCTTGATGCATATTCAAAATGGAACCCTCTCACTCTGCCGTGGGTTCAGGCCGATCATATCCTCAACACGGATCGCGATACCCGTTTCTGGAACGAAAGAAGCATAATAAATCAGGCGTATCACAGACTCCCGTATGTGATAACATTCTCAGAGGCATCCGAGTTCTTCAGACTGCCGGTCGGATCCAATCAGGTTAGGTCGGGGCTGAATGTCAACGAATCAAAGATGGTCTCGCGAAAATACCGAAGTGACATAATAAACGGAGGAGACCTTACCATAGGCAGGCTAAAATCATCGCAGAAGGACACAATAGGAATAAAACTAAACGATCTGTGCAAACATACATTTATAGCAGGCACTCCCGGATCTGGAAAAACGACATTCTCCATAAGCATTCTGGACAGACTTTGGAGGGAACACAAGATTCCGTTCTTGGTGATAGAGCCAGCAAAGACCGAGTACAGATCCATGATCTACAGCATACCGGAACTACAGATATTCACTCCCGGAAAGGACTACATATCGCCGTTCGTATTCAATCCCTTCACTCCTCCGAAGAATGTCAAACTGGGAACGTACAAAAGTACCTTGAAGACAGCATTTGAGGCAGGAGTCTCAATGACAACCCCGCTGGACAAGATATTCGAGGAATCGATAAACAACTGTTATTCAGATAATAATTGGCTAGACACATACACAAGCGACGGGAAAGGACAGACATTCAATATCACCGAGTTCATAAAAACTTTCCAAGAAACATTTGCGAAAATAGGTTATGAAGGGGAGTCGAGGAACATAGGGCGTGCTGGTGTAGTGCGTCTCAGAAGTCTCGTGAATCTATTAGACAATTATCACACCATACCGATTGAAGACATCTTGAGCAAGCCGACCGTGATAGAGCTTGCGGCATTGGAGAACAATGAGCAAAAATCGCTTATGATCGCATTGATACTTTTATCAGTCCTATCATATGTTAATAGTAATTACGCGGGCGACGGAAAACTAAAGAATGTAGTGTTATTAGAAGAGGCCCATGTTCTTCTGGATCAGTCAGATTCCGCCAACACGGACTCCAATCCAAGCGGTATAGCACAAAATCTCGTAAAACGGATGCTCGCCGAATCAAGAGCGTATGGAATAGGCCTTATGGTCGCAGACCAGTCGCCCAGAAAGGTAGGACTCGATATAGTGGCCCTTACGGACATAAAGGTGGCATTCCGCATAGTGGAATCAAATGATAAGGACATAGTATCCAACAGCACAGATCTAGATGATGTTCAGCGCTCAAGGCTTTCCAAACTAAGGCCGGGAGAGGCCTTCCTGTTTTTCAATAAGATGGACTCTCCTGAAGAAGTCATAATCGATGATTACCGTGCAATGAACAATATAGGCGTATGGACCCCAGACGATGATATCCGTAAACTAAGCAAGTATTGGAGCAAAAATGAGAAGAAACTGCGCCCCTACCCGGAATGCGATTATCATACCTTCTGCAAAAACCGTTGCGATTATAGTTGTCGCATCTTAGGAAGAGAAGTCGCACGTAAGATTTTCAAAAAGAAAATTGGAAGCGATCGAAACATAGAGGCTCTGAATGATGTCATACGTAATTTCACAAAGAATGTGAAAGAGAACCTCAACGGAGAGGAGTACAGCGATCAACTCAGATTGTGCGTCAAGGTACATTTCTGGCGCACAATAAGATATGAATCCAAATTCAACGTCAGTAAAGTGAAGGTAAAGGAAATACTTGAAACGGAAAAATAAGTGATACCATGACAGATGATGATTTTTCGGACGTTTCTGGATCGGATGTTTCCGATACGGTGACCGATGTCGCCTCCGATTCTGTAGCCGATGTCATGGATGATAACGAGATTGAGGTAGAGTTTGAAGATGAAGTCGTTGTCGATACAGAAGAAGCAACCCCTACAATTGATTTCGAAGAGGAAGAGGAACTCCTCCTAACTGATACTGAAGAGGAACTTCCAATCATTGAAACCGAAGAAAAACCCTCTGACGATGCGGAGGAGGCAAACATTCCCATAGAAATCAAAGAGGAAAATAGACCTCCACTTACCGAAACCGAAGAGAAGCCCTTTACCGACGCGGAAAAAGAAAACCTCAACGTTGAGACTGAAGAGGAACAAGAAATTGATGTCGAACATAAGGAGGAATTCGATGAAATCCAAGACAGGATAAATTATGCCGAAAATGAACTGAGAGACATTTTGGCGAAAAAGGCAGAAGGCGAATTCGATAAAGACGGTCTCATTGAAAAAGAATGTATCTATGCATTAGAGGAAGCGATGACAGACCACGTCATGATGGAAAGTGCAAACGATCCTGCCGTACAGGAGGAGAACATAAGAAGAGAAGAGGTACAGGCGGTGGTCGCAAAGTATATGGGAATGGGAATATCCGAATTGGGACAATGGATATCGGGCCACTCCGACCCCACCGGTCACGTTACGGACGCCGCTGGCAATCTCACTGAATTTTTCTGGAAAAATCGGGATGTGATTATGGCGGAAGTATCCGATCGTTTCGAGAAATCGCTGAGTGTGGGTGCTACTTCAGTGGGTGCTGACATGGACCTGAACACCCGCATAATGTTGATGAAGATGGAGCAACAGCGATTGGAGGGAGATAAATAAGATGATGGGCAGATCAGAATCATTGTCGGAATATTACGATATGCCAGTCAAAATCGATGAAGGTATTGATTCCTGTCCAATAGACGATCTCCTAATCAAAGGCGATCTCAGCGAGAATGCGGAATACAGTCCTTCATTTGAAAGTTACGATGACAAGGATATATCCACAGAAGGTGGCAAAGACCTCTATGTCGAAAAAGACTTGTCGGACGATGATAGCCTCGTTACATTCGATGAATCGGCGGTCGATATCACTGATGATATAAAATCAATTGATAATATCCAGGAATGGCTCGACGAGATAAATCCAAACTATGATCCTTTCGACATGACATCAGATTACAACAATAACTGTGGTTCATGTGCTTTCGCCGTTCTACAGCGACTGGAAGGGAAAGACGCAGATATCGTGGCTACCGCCAAAAATATCGGAACAGTAGAGGAAATGAATGAGATAACGGGCATGGAACAGACTCCCATGAGTCCCGATGAAATTAAAGAATATTTAATATCACAAGGCCCTGGAGCTAATGGCATTGTCGGTATTGACCGTGCAGAAGGGCCGGGACACTGGTTCAACGCCTACTACGATGGTGAGAAGGTGGTGGCAATCGACGGACAGACTGGCGAAGCTACGGATTGGCCGCCAGATTACGGCGATGTGACCAACTGGGATATAAGTGTGAAAAAGGAGGATACGAAGAATGAGTGAGGATATCTTCAAGATGGCGGCAGAGATTTTGCATATAACGGAGGAGGATGTCAGAAAGAATTCCAAAGCGATTCCCGAACTCGATGCATCTTACTTCTGGAAACCTGCCCGTGGAGGCATGGCGGTAATAATCAACTCCAGTGGCGAGAAGTTGATAGCGGGCTCGTCTGTCAGTTTTGATAAACATGTTCAGGCATTCCGCGAAGGAAGACGCAATTGAATCAAAAGAGGCGATCCATGTCAGACATCTCCAGGAACCATCAGAAGACGGATATGGGCAATCTCGCAAATGTTTCGGAGATGAACGACGCGAAAGACGGTTCAGACGACCGCCTCGTGGACGAATTAGGAAACGGCTTCATAAGCGAAACGGCGAAGCACATGGGAGAATTCGCAATGACAATGGCGGATATAGCCTATGACATAGACAATAACATTGTCGTGTGCAGGTCCGCAGGAGATGCAGAGGGGGCATCAAGGCTCAGGACATCCGATGATGACGGAGGAGGCGACGGTTCCGACTCAGTATCCGACGCCATTTCGGAATTGAGTGCAGAGACCTTAGAGGTTCCAGATACAGACTCCTATTTGGAAATAACCGAGAACCAGGGGGCCCCGAATGCGGATGTGCCCGAGATTACGGATGATGAGGAAATAATTGAGGAAGACGCCGGGGAAGAGCCAATTCTTGAGGATGGTGAAAACGTTCCCGATGACAAAGATATGACGGCCATAGATGTGTGCCAAGAAGAAGGAGACCTCGAACAAAAAAAGGTTAATACTAAAATTTTAACCAATGGAGATTACAACGATCTATTGGGGTACGGAAGAATCAAACACATGTCCGATCAATCTAACTTCGAACAGGCGAGAACCGTTTTAGCTGAAAAATTTGGTCTAGACGTAAACCTAGACAAAGATGTTTTTTCATCCCTCGAAGCGAAAGGAAGTTGGCATGATGTCGCCGATGGTTGCACTCTTGAACTCGTTGATAAAAGGATACACGCTGCTTACACTCATTATGGAGGAGTAGACTTAGTTAAGAACAAAGGCGATCCCATTGCAATCAATGAAAGAGATTTAGATGGAAATAGGATTTATTCCAAAGATGGAGAAGGTAAAAAATTCAAAAGCGATGACTTTGGAGACCATATTCTAGGAAATATGGAGCACGTGTATAAGGATATGAAAGATTTGGCTCCAAATATATCAAAAAACATACCGAATCCAAAAAATAATCCAAAGCATCCAACGTGTTATTGGATGGGCGAACCCGGAAACTCGATGCTGAAATTTAAAAATCCAGATTGTAACGCATTCAAGAATCAAAAAAAGTACGAAAATGCTAAAAACAGATATGATGATTTGCAAGATGCCTTCAAAGAATATGGCATTGAGGATGAAGGTATAAATTGTGTCAACGGTAATTATGATTTCAGACCGGCCATAGTTAAACATAATGGCATTACATGTAACGTTGCGATTCCATACATGGGTAAGGATAGAGTGACTAAAAAATAAAAGATGGATTCCGCCTTGTTTTTGTTATAAGCCTCCCATATAGGATCAAGGCGTTTCCGTTTCTCTGCCCATTTGTGCATTACTGCTGGTTTGACACGTGTCTTCTTTGCCACAATTTTACTGTTTTTACACATCTGCCGATACTCTCACTTCGTTTGGACAGAGTTCGTTCCCATTGACGTGACCGTGTTCACGGGCTTCCCGTTTGGACATGATGTAGATCTCTGTGATACCTGATGGTTTTACGATGTGTACTGTGATCTCTGAACGTAATTGTCGCTGAAGCTCCGCTATGTCGTCGTCTAACCAAGGTTGGATGTTCATATCCTCGGGAGTGACTATTTGCGGTACGAATCTTGCAAAGTCGAGAATTGTGTGGCCGTCGTCGTCCAGATCTGTCTTGAATTTCAAGTACAAGGCCTCGATCATCTGGTATTCTGATGCGCGGCACATCATGGGCGAGGTTTTGACGTAGTAGAGGTTTTCGTGGTGGCAGAGACGGTGGCCGTCATGGACGTAGAGACTCATGTCCGATTGGCATTCCGGACATGTACGGCGTACACGTTCCTTGTATACGCCGAATATGCGGATGTTCTTGGTGGAGATGGCGCCGAAGTAAGATATCGTTTGGAATTTCTGAGTGTATGCGCCAAGGACGAACTGTTTCCAATTGAATCCGTTGAGTGTTGCTGTCGGTGTTTCGAAGGATTGGTCGGGACCGAAGACCAATTCTTCACTGTCATCGAACGGATCATCATCGTCACGGAAGAAGTCATCGAGTGAGGTGTCGCCGGACAGGAACTTCGTTTGTTCTCCAAAGAAGGATTCTATGAACTTATTTGCGTAGGATTCTGAGGAATAGGAGCCAAGGCGTATCTGATCGTGATGATCGTCAATCGGATAGCTGCCGTCCATCAAGTCTGCGTATTTGTCCGTAGGGTGTTTAGAATCACCTTTGAACATACTGCTTTCGTCGAATTGGCGTATCTCTTTGGACTTCCAGAATCGTTTCATTTGTGCTACGAAGCGTTTGGACCAGTCGATGTCCTCGTCACGTTTTGGGATTCGTGCGATACCGGTATGCGTGAGTAGGTAGGCGACTGTGAGGAAGGTTGAACGGATCTCTTCGTGCTCATGCACTTTGATGAGGTTTATTGATGGCGAGTATTTGTCCTGGAATGACTTGGTGTTGAGCCAGCCGTAGCCGATTATGTGGAAGTGCGGTCCGATGTCCCATTGTTTGCTCTTGGAGTTCCATCTCCACGGATGGAATACCATTGAGCCGCCTTTCATTCCTGCTTCCACGAGTAGTGATTTGGCGATATCGCGGAGTTTGTTGAATCCTCGGACGGTGCGAGCCATGTTTACGGCTCCGGAATCGACATGGAATGATAGGACCCAATGACTAAGAGCGAGATCCTTCTTGTCTGCGATCTTCTGCTCTATGGTGCGTTCACGTTTGATGCTGAGATATTTGTGAGAGAGTATCTTCGCTTCTGCTGCGCGAGCTCTGCGTAATGTTGCGTCATTCCAGCATCGAGGACATGATAATTGATAACAGCAATGCTTCTTTGCTTTCGCGTAGTGATCGTGGTCATGTTCGCATGATATGATTATCGGAGTGTTGTCGCTTCCGTCTGATGTCGGGATGCGTGCGATCTTTCCGCAGTTCTTGAATTTGGCGGATTCGTGGTCCTGACCTGGTAAGGACCAATCGATGAGTTGTGTTTCTTTCTTGGATGTCCTGTTACGCTTTTGCTTAAACAGTACATTTTCACTATAGGCAGGATACAGGTCGACGAGCTCTCCGTGTTCGTTCTTGATCTTTGCATCATACGGTATTACATTACCATGTTCCACTATCCATGCTATCTTGTGTTTCTTGAGGGCGTTGATCTCTGCTGTTGCCCTGGTGTACTCTGAAGGGAAGTCATGTGCAAGAGACCGGATGTAGATCTCATCCCTGCGCTCCGTCGAGATAGGAAGATTACGGCGACGATCAATAATCATGATACAAACCTCCGAAGCGGGGCCGCACCGGCGGAAGGAGGCTGCGCCGAGACCTTCCGCCTTTGCGGCTTGCGTTCAGTCCGATGAAAAGTAAAGCGGAATATCCCTTCGAGTACCCCGCTTCGGGGGTACTCAAGGTCTATTCCTTTTGAGCATGATGACAGCCCGACCAAGGTTACGGATGCGCCAGTGACTGACAGTAAAATCATCAAGTATCTTATGACAAAAAAGAGGTCATTTTAAGATTCTGAAAATGAACTGTCTGGATAGGTATCGCAGGAAACGCCTCCCCGTTCGCTCATCGCTTGATCCCGCATACGGATCTCAGAATCATCGTTTCTTTGAACAACTCTTGGATAATGTATCAGACCGTAATGTAATGGTACCAAAAAGTGCTGTGCATATACACTTTTAGGATACCTGAAAGTGTGTTTTATATACACATTCTTTTATATTCACACGCAATAGAGATGTAAGAATAGGTGCCGATATGAAAAGGCTCATTGAAGAAAAATTGCTGCGGTGGAAGAATGACGCAGATAAAAAACCGCTGATAATACACGGAGTGAGACAGGTAGGAAAAACATACAGTATCATGGATTTCGGCACCAAGAACTATGCGTCCGTCGCTTACTTCTATTTCGACAACAACCCCGGACTGTGCGAACTCTTTGAGAACGGCATATCATCCGTACGGTCTCTCATCACAAAATTGGAGGCCGATATCAATCAGGCGATCTCGCCCGGTAACACGCTGATCGTTTTTG
>Ga0123353_10009644_pt1 | contig 13362 bp, 4 predicted proteins | sample TergutLab28metaG_3_FD_92763 | JGI IMG/M metagenome (GOLD analysis project Ga0123353, IMG submission 92763) | Labiotermes labralis P3 segment gut microbial communities from Petit-Saut dam, French Guiana - Lab288 P3 | ecosystem: Host-associated > Arthropoda: Insects > Digestive system > Gut ... | reverse complement strand
GTCCAGTTGGACTCATAGAGGTGACCACTGTCACTCACAAGAGATCCCCGATCTGCTGGTTGGACAGAAGATATCTGACACTTGCCTTTTCGCGTGTTTGTGTTGTACAATTGTGATGCCGGTTTCGTCGCAATTGTAACGTATTACAGGATTATGTTGAATGATATACATAGCGGCTTCGTAGATTTAAGAATCTAAGAAGGGGATGTAACTGAAGTTTCTTGATGGTGACGTAGGAAATTTTTCAGCCACTTTCTTCCAGTCTTTTCATTTGTCTTGCAAAACTGGGTTTTAATTCTGTTTCTAACAGCAAGTTGGTAAGCGATATCCATGACGTCTGCCATTGTCAAACCAAAAAACTTCCTTTCCGTCAAAAGAGAGTATTCAGCCAGATCATTTTCTGCTTCGCAAGGACGAACTTGTTTCCTACCCAGTTTTGTTGTTATTTCTTCACTTGAGCTTTTCTGCCGGTCTTTAACACAACGCTCTAGTGTTGTTTGTGGTAAGTTGAAAATTCTGGACGCTCTGTAGCTGCCCATTTCCTTATTTCTCATAGCCTCAGTAGCTGCATTCATCCTTGCGGTGTCCCATTTATTTCTTCGAGTCGTCTGTAATGTTATATAACCCAGAAGGAATAATTCACAAGGTACTGACGTCCTAATACGGGGAGCCCCAATTTAGACTCTTCAGACCTCTCCACAATATGCGAAAACAGATGCTCGAGAAAATGGGTGAATAAAAGAAAAGGACCAAAACTTTTACCTATGGACCAAAGCAAGGGTTTAAGGTTACACTAAACAGAGAACTGAGCACTAAACTAATTTAGAAAAAATGGCTTACCTTCAACGGTTCAAGATTTACAGATTAGGGATAAGGAAAAATTTCACAGCGCACCGAAATAAAGACACCCCACCAGTACCGAAGTCTTGAGCAACTGACCGTTTATAATGTGATTACAATTAATAACCTCATACACTTAATGAGTTACATACTTAAACACAGAGCGCAGAACCTCCTGGTATGAAATAATTCACTTCTCCAAATTAGGAAACTTCCCCATTATAGGCGACTTTCCCCTCCTGCCTCTTGTTGGAGCTGGACAGTTGGAATTCATCATACTGTTCTGATGTTAAACTGTTACTTTCCCTTTAAGCACGTTTCTTTACAGTTCACATTTTTTCTTGTTTATTTTTCGTAATAATCTAAGTCAAGTAATTCATTCTTATCCTAATTAAAAGAGAGAGCGAAAATTACAGTCTGGTGCTTCGTGCAAATAGCAGTGCTAGACTTCAGAACAGACACAACTTAGATTAGGTGGAGATTTATGATTCAATCAAAAGATCGTTACACGCATTAAAAATAAGGCTTCGTGTTTCGGCTAAGGAAATCCAGTTTTTATTTCCTTCTTATTCTGGCCACATCAACCTAAGAATTAATCCAGCACATTCTACACTGTAGAGGATTAATGTTGCATCTGTTAACACTCATTAACACATCAAACTCGGTATGACTCCTTTGGACGTGGGATCGGCCCGTTGTGGATACCTCTACTTTACAACATGCGATATGCACAGAAAAGAGACATCTACATCCCTGGCAAGATTCGAAACCACACTTCTAAAAAGTGAGCCCTAACCGGGTTCGGCTAACTAAATATTTTGAGGCCTTATTGCAAGAATTCAAGAGGGATATATTTTACAAATATTTATCAGTTTTCAGATATCAAACATGTAGAGATACAGTACGCCTAAAATGTAGGTTTTGAATATGTAAATGTTAATAAAATATTTATAATGCAATACGTCCTAAGCAATTTGTTGTTCTCGGAAGGGATATATGTATATATATATATATAAAAGTCTGAAAATCGAAGTGTAGATAAAGTGCGCAAATATTTCCCTTCATTTGTGTTATTCGCTTTGTAAATTTTTTGAAGTTTTTCCATCACTCATGCCTAATTTAAAGTTTTATCCCATTATTCCTTCTTAAAATTTTAAATTAAATTATTAGCGTCAAAATTTTACCTATGGGCTATAAGAATACCTGTCTGTAATTTACTTTACCTCTTTGGCCCCGACATTAAATCCGAGTGGACTTTGTTGAACGCCGGGATTTAAATTATGGGACGTGGTTCTTTAGTTCAAACTATTACAGATACAGAAAAAAATTTTGCTAATAGATACAAACACTGAAATATAAGAATTGCCGATATTGGTCAAACGTATGTAGCATTTACACAGATTTAGTAACTCAGCACATGTTTACTGATAAAATTCGCCTTGTCATATATAATATGTATGTTTACCTACAGGTTTCGATCGCTTTTGCGACCATCGTCATGGTATTTTATACGAATATAGATGAAATGTAAAAATAAGTTGGTGAATATTAATATGTAAAATTTCTTGTATCACTGTTTTTTTTTTGTTTTACTACTTAAGTGGAAGTTTCCTCAAAGCAAGGACACGGAACATACAAATTTTTTTATGTTACATTGTCTGGAAATACAACCCTCCACACTGTGAATGCAACGTATTTTTCTTTCATCGCCAGACCTTTAGGGATATGGTCATATTTTGGGATTTCGTGAACAGGACGTAGACATTAAATTATTTGAACGTGAGGGAGAGGAGGTAACAGTGAAATGATGAAAAGAGAAAAATGCAAAGCTTCATAATTTGTTGCCTTCATTTAAAAAATCATATATATGTGCTTGTTTGTGTATGTGTATGGACGTGTTTTTATTGCTCTCATTGCGGTAGATGGCCACATGCGTTTCCTTTGTTTGGAGTGTGTTATATTCCTACAGCGATCAATATTCAGCAATGATTTACTTAGTAATATAAAATATTTTTATTTCCACATACTTCTGAAGTCTCAGCAAGATTTCTTCATTCAAGTAAATATGTTTTGTTTCACGATTGCCATTAAAAGTAAAAACCATTTATGACGGTGGATTAGGACATCCAGTACTCTCGTTCGTTCCTTGTGTCAACTTGCACAGTACGTTGCGCACACAACACAATAATTTCAGTTTCTATTTACCATATAAAAATTGGTTACATTTTCACAATACTTATTCCATCAACTGCACAGCACTGTAACTGCACATCTGTGACGTAATTAACCTCTATTCTTTTCTTTGTTAATCACCTCCCTGAAGATGATCAATGTAGGTCGAAATCATTAGAAAGAGTATCATACATTTATGAACATATTGCCTTTTATTGTTTTGCAGTTGTTGCAGTAAATGTCGTAAATTAATTTATTCACGGAACATGTATATTTTTTAAATTCACTAAGTGTCTTTTGCTGCCAGCCTGTGTGCATTTTGATGACTTACAGTTCGTAACCGAATGTACAGCAATGTAGACTTAGAACTGAAGCATGTTTTGAGATGGAAAGTGTTGGTCTGTATTAGAATGTACGAGCAGGACTGAACGTGAATGTGATTCTGTTGCTTGTTTGGAAAAGAACAGTTAGCATCATAAAATATGGAATGAATCGATTTAGCGTACTTTTCCAACTATTCGATATGGGGCTTATATCTTACATTATTCTTTACCAACGCAGTTTTATCTTAGCACGACACATACCAAAAAGAATTATTTATTTAATCTCAGCGCCCAGTGTACACACAAAAGCAGCTGAAATGCAACCGTATCTGTGTTTGTACTTTTCACAGCTTATCCGAAGTATCCTCAATAACTATCATTTCTACTGTTTGGTGGATGCCAGATAGGTTTCCCTTTAGGTGTGATAAATACCACTTCCCTACGTCTAGAGCCGATATTTAGAAAACGTATAAAACTACGTCACAAGCCAAACCACCACACCCCAAGCATTTCTGAATATTCGGACCTTTGGCTCACATTCTATTTTCCTTCTGTTCCAGGTTTTGTCAACCCACTGGATGATATGCCGCTTGTGCTGCATGCTTGTGATCGGAATTTGTCATTTCGAAGTAAAATATATTCTTGAAATTACCGGTTCAAGCAAATTTCCCGCATACGTATTAGGTTGTTGAAATTATCCAAACATGTGACACAATCGTTGCTGTTTATGTCCATGAATTCTCAAGCAATTGGAATAAAGAAATGTGGTTAGTAACCTCGAACATAAATTCGAGCCGGTACTTGCTAGCCATGTAGAAAATAATTGTATTTTATTTACGTTTAGATTAGTTTGCAAAATTTTCGAATTGTCTAAAATTATGGACCAGGACGGCGTTTTATTACTTCCTTTCCAGCCGTAGCTATTATTTCGGCAATTTAAAAAAATTATCATTAATAAGAAAACATTATGAGTCGAATATAGCAATTAATCCATTTTAAAATTTAATATTCTCATAATATCGCAAAATTTATTAAACCGCTACTTTTCAGTTACAGGTCCTTCAGAATTTGGTGCTGTTCTATAATTGATGAAGTAGTGTCATTTAATTCAACTCATGCATTCTACAAATTAATGCTTCTTTACCGAACGTCTCATATTTCGTGTATAGAGGTAGTCTACAAATACTTGTGACAATTGAAGTAAAATTAAGATTAAACAGACTGATTACCCCAATGAAATTTGGTTTTATGGAATAAAAGATGAGAGTGACAGGAAGGGCAAGGCAGTTTTAGTTTTGATTTGACACTCCGCTAGCACCTACTATTTGACTGTCATATTGTACTGCTAACGTGTGTGTGCACAATGCACTGTGTAAGGTGCACTACCAGACGTACTATTGTATAAAAGCACAAGACAAAATGGCTACAGGCATCGCTGTGTGTTAACATATGGCATTCTGTTGTCTTCGTCATTGCACCTGTTTCATTTCTTCTTTCTTGTCTTTCACTTGAAGCAGAAACATTAAGAAAGACAGCGTCTCTTGCATTATCTGCAACAGACAAATACTGCGTTAGCAACAGGCACATTTATATACATATATATGTAATAAATAAAGAGACTTGTGTAAATGAAATTAAATATCTACAATCCTGAGTTTTCACTGAACATGTCGGATGTGTGTCGTAATGTGTGAATCGCCAGATTCAGTAACTTTATGACTTGTCATCGGACTCTTTGTAATTATGAATATTCTTTTAGCCATGGTTGTACTTGATGTTACTGGAATTCCGTTTCGTTTTCTTAGACATGGGTTGCCAAAGAGTGAGGGTCTTTAAATACAGTTGTGTATGCTACAACGAACGATGCTACAATGAGCGAATGCTACAACGAACAGTGTTTAACAGTAAAATCAGGCTGCTACAATGAACACAGATGCTACAACGAACGCGTAGGAATACTATAAGCCGATGTAGTTTGCGCTTGCTTATGACGCGTCGGGTCTTCCCGCTTTGATTAGAGCGTCGGATATTATGTTCGTTATCGTTTGTAAGTTTCAGTTATCAGTTTAGTTCAGTTATCTGCCTATTTGTGCTTTTATTACGGAAAGTACTATTATTGTTTTTACTAGGGAAGGACTGTTAATGCTTTTCATGTACGTTGGGTTGTATAGGGAAAGTTTGTTCATAGTTTTCACTAAGGAAAGATTGTTTATGCTTTTCAAATTTATATGTACAGCGTAAAAAAGTTAAATAATTTCATTTTGTGTATTTTTACAATTATATTTTTTATTTTGTTTTATATTTTTTCTGTTTAAATGGTTGTGTTAGATGGTAATTTTGCTGTAGGCTATGCCCCTGGAACGGAGTACCCCTAAATACATATATTTCCATATATGCTAGAAGAAACAAGTACTATAACAAACGGTGAGAGAGAAAACCAACAAGATGCAACAGTTAGATGTTTATTATCAACACTTTCTCAACAAGTTTCGGGCATCATTATGCCCATCTTCAGGAGACCAAGACGTGTGTTACTGCACTTCATGTTGTTCCTGCATTTCAGGAATTAGACAGACTATTAATTTTTCTGTCGATTACTCAAATACATCTGGAGCAATTACCTTCCGTCCTTCACTAATGGTGCCTTGAATGGACTTCGAATCGGAGTTTTATGACCGAAAGCAAGGACTCGAGTTGTGTGCACTGCATTTAGTCGGAATTCTAATATACACAGATAGCTTCGATCCGCTCGTAACTGAGGACTAGGAAACTTTTTTATCAACAAATATATCAAAAATGTTCGGTTGCAGTGTAGTTTATTTGATTTTAAAAAGTGTTATTGTGTGATTATTCAAAAAAACATATTTTTCTGTAATATCCAGAGCAGCCACGGCCTGTTAAAAATGCCATTTCGCTTTAGTAATGAATCAAACAATTTTGTAATTTCTCTGTTTCCTGTATGTTCCTACAGGGGTTTTCATCTTGGACAGGTTGCTGTAACCACTTCCTGCAAACTGATATAGCTGTTCTTCAACCTCATTTGTTTTAAGATTTTTTTAAAATTTGGAGTACGTTGGAAAGTCATATTTGTAGCTGCACAACTGTTTTTGCAAAAATAATGAAATTTATTTTCTCATGGTTTGCAGCCATCGGATAACTTCCTTAATTTGTCAATGGCGCTATCCACTCGTTAAATTCCACCATTACAGGATATTTTCGGTTCATTCTCGTGTATTTCTTCGTCTCCTTTCTTATACTTTCCTTCTCAGAATTTGACGTATTCACTTTGGTGGCACAAACCACCGCTCCCAGACATATCTTCATTTATGTTACTCTAAATATTATTGCCAGTTTTTCAGTTCCATTTTATTAGCATTTTCTTCGTGAAAAAGAATTAAATTTTCAGGTTCTCTGCCGAGTTTCACCTTTTCTAATCGGTTATTCTACAACGATGAATTATACATATATTCTCTCTGCAGTGTATTATAACTTCAATATGTCAATGAAAATTGTTTCACAAATTTGCTTTTATTATATCGCCATATTCGCAATATTGTTTATTAATGTGAATATGTAATATAAATAATATTTAATAAGTAATATTGAAATAGTGTGTTATTTTTAGAGGTGTTACTCAGTATGAAAGAACGGAAAAAGTTAATAAGAAATTGTGAGTTAAATTGGAATAATCCAAACTGCAGTGATGTTGCCTAATGTTGTCGTTTGAGTTTTATTTACGCAAAAGAGCAAGAGTATGGTTTTGGTAGCTACAGTGGACAAGGGCTAAATTTCCGTACTACTTAAACAAATGGAGGAATGAATGACAAACTGATGTTTTCAAAATCCCCATTCAAAGAAGCGGCAGAAGATTTTACCCTTAATTTTCCTGCTGCAGAATTTTTGTAACTAATATTGCTCCCTTTCTCAGTAGCGATATTTTGACGCTTCACTATTTGAAGCGATCTTTAAACAACGGTGATTTAAAAGTATCCAATGACTGTCGAGTGGGAGGCGTGTGTCAGAAAATGCATTTGTGTGATGGTATTAAATTTTGAGTGTAAGAGATTTTGATTGCTTTGAAGACTGAAAAAGCTGTTCTAGTGACAAAGCCATTTTCGTTTTGCATAAAAGGCTCAGGCAAAATTCCGTTGCCGGACTCACTTATATCACAACGGAATAGCTGATATCGAAGTACGGGTAGAAGGACAACCATATCTGGCAGTTGTCTACTATAGGATGATAAACGTCGCTTTTATTGACAGCTTTAACCAGAAAAGCTGCACGTATTTGGTATGCAGAACACTTCTGTTCCAAGACATGGTAACATGGCAGTGATAATGATTTGAATAGACATTGTAGTTACAGTGGAAACATACATGTAGTTAGTTTAAAGGAAATTATCTTCTGAAAATACAACATAAAATTATTTGAAACAATTGTCAAGTATGTAACTTTTTCATGCGCTATATTGTATTATTTTGCAAACATACACATGCATATAATGTACGTGTCCCTTTAACGAAAAATGTAAATTGTGGATCTGTTTAAACTTTTTGACATTGAGGGTCTTGAAATACAAATTCCACGCAAGAATGAATGTGTTGTTTCAACGAAAACAATTTCGGCACTTCAAATGTCATGAATGTGTGCACCAAGTTTTTCTGATTTTATTAGCTGAGCAGAATTCCCAGTGCGACGGGAATTTTTTTAATTTTTCTCTCTCTGAAGTGAGTTCCGTAAAATTTGGCTCCTGCACACTGTTCTATAGTATATTTACACCATCTTGTTTGTTTTTGTAGTGTTTATATTTCAAGTTCTAAAAACACACGCGTTATTACAAAACTTTCAGAACCAAAGATATATGCTCGTCGTTGCATTTATGAAGCATAGGTGTTTATTTTCAGACGGAAGAATAGAAAACGTAACCTCAGAATAAAGGGAAACCCCCCCCCCCTTTTACACTGTGGAAAACATGAAGTTACGTGACTGTTCCGGTTTTATACTATCGATGGTTTAGCCAAACTGAAACAAATTCGGTCGCGGCCACCATTTTTTATCCTTTATCTGGAATTATTAGCATTTGGTGAATTGACACTTTACAATTCTCTGTTTTATTGATTCATCCATTGTGATAATCGAAAACGAACTTATTAAAGCCGCTTCCAATTAGAAAAGCTACAAAAGAGAAAGTGAAACTGAAAATGCTGTACGTAAAGTTGAAAACCTAATACGAGTTAGTCTCATTTGTTTAACAAGAACCACCTTGTCCAAATAAATATTTAATTGATGATATGCAATTCATGATACACCAGTGTTTGCATTAGGATTGGATATCGTCTGAAATACCGAGATTCTCTATAACAAAAAACTTATGCAAGAAATACAAACCATCAACTGGTACTGCCTTACGGGTCGTAACCTTCTGGGCACATATTAAGGAATACGTTGGGTCTAAAAGTGTTTAAATTTTCATTTCATCACATATTAACTACCATATTACCAAAGAGACACACGGCTACATTAAACCAGCCTACTGAGAATTACTACTCTCCTTATATAAGAAGTTGACTTCAATGTTGGTTTTGTTTGTTAATGTTATTTTATTACGCATGATGTATAATCCTTTTTAATTACCTACAGTCGTAGGATGGCATGTAATGAAACGAATCATGTGGCCTTATCAATTGTGTTAATAAGTGAAATAATTCTGCCAGACTGGGTAATTTTGTCAGCACAAAACTGCTAAAAGGCTATGTTTCACCATTTTACTCAGTGAATTCAATGATGCTGTTGCCTTATATACATACAACGTTCAAGGCTAAACGCAAACTGCAGACTTCCTTCTGTAGGCTTTAAGAGAAGTGACGTAGCTAACTCCCCAAACTGACACTCAGAGAGCAACTTTGGAACTGCCGGCTTGGCAGTAAAACTGAGGATTAACAAAGAAAGCAGTTTGTGTCCTGGAATTTCATTGAACGTAATTTGTTTTCACTCTATATGAGGTGGATTTTAAAGGCGGTAAAAACATTCAATTTTTTGTTGTCGCCAACCACGAGTTCTAATAGAGTTACATGTTACTGAGCACTAAATGGTAGGTCAATCTTAAAAGGTGGTGTTGGTATACAGCAATTGCTAACCTGTGGAAAAACTCTGCTGAATTTTTTACGTAACCAACATGTTATGACTAACGGAATGACTGTATTGGGAACCTGGAATGTTAGGTAGCGTTTTCCTTGAAACATTTTAAAGTTTTGTTACTTTCCGTTTGCAGGGAGGGCTACAACATCTGAAGTTTGAAAGACTTAATTAAAACTGTAGGGCTCAGGGGAGTTCGATGTGATTAATTATCCAGCTGGCTGTTAGTGTGCAGAACGTTGTTGTCAGACAAATATATATGATCATATTTGCATAAACTGACAGACCAATTAAAATAACCGATTTATGGTGCTGTTTGAGTGTACGGTACAAAAGTGAACGATTCATCGTTAGGAAGTGTCATGTTCTTGCGAATAATGAATTTAACCTATCTAACCGCAATACAGTGAGTATGGTTAGAATGCATTAATTTCTGCCTTACGATGAAGTCATCAGTCGATTCCGTTCCTTCTCCGTCATTCTCCTTTCACACCAGAAGATTAACCTCAGCATAAAGTGGGCGTTCAGCTGTTGAACTGACCGTGCTTTTTTCGGGGAACGTAATTACAGAAAAAAGGTGCTGGCAGATTTTAGGCGTTGTTCTTTGTGTCTTTCACCAGTGTAAATAACTTCTAAACTGTGGTAACCTGTGCTCTGAGCGGAGAAGCTAATTTAATTTCTCGGTGGCCGTTAAGTGCCTCGCAGTAGCTCACATCTGATATTTTACTCTACTGTTGACGTAATGTAAATTATTGCAAATAAAATTTAATAAAACTATGTTAATCTTGACCTATTCTCGTACGTAATTACATTGTTAGGTACATACATTCATCATGGTCACATTTGACACCGGAACAAACTTTCCCGCTCTCAGCTGGAACTCCTTGTTAGCTGTAGCAATGATGAACATCAGACATCGCTGAAATGGGATAGGAGTTCCCACCCAGTCGCACCCGAATGCCGCGTCTCTCACACTCTCCGCCTGAAACATTTCACAGTTGATGTACGAAGTCTCTCTGAACTCTGCAGTTGTACAGTGACTGTACCAGCTGCCTGACAAGCCAGTTTTAGTCTCAGTTATTGACGATCTGAAAAGTATCCTAAAGACAGTAATTTCTGGACAAGTCAAAATACAGGATCTCAACAAGTTAATCTGCCACAATATTCATTACATTTAGGTAACTTTCGTCATGTTTATGGTAATTTAAAATGATATTTACCGCTCTTTTTTTTGCCCATGTGTACTTATTTCATGTTGTGGGTAACTTTCTGCCTACAGATTTCCACAATCACGCTGGGATATATGTGGCCATACATTCCATCTCAGTGAGCTACTCTAAAGACAGAACATGTTTCGCTACATAACATAGGAAATAATGTATTGATATGTGAACTAGGCAAATAAATATAAAGTTACGTAATAATATTACACGTGCATAAATATAAGTGTTTAGTTTATTAAAAATTTGGCTTTTCAGACCAAAACAACCTACCGAATTTACAAGGCGTTCTTCATTAACCTTCCTATTGCCAAGTTGTTGTATGAAGCTGCATATCTTGCGATAACTTATTGAAAGAAAGTTAATATGTACTTAGATGTAAGTGGAGGCAATATTTTAAATGTTCATCTGTCAGACGGCTTCGGCATTTTGATTTAATTTTCTTATTCTGTTTGAAGAATTCTTCGCAAAGGTAGGTTGATCAAAATAATGCTGTCAAAAGGAGAGTTTGGAGTAGCTCTGAGGCAACAAATAATGTTCATAGAGACCAAACTGTAGTCGCCATCGACAAAAATTTGATCCACTCGCTACCGGTAGATTGTTATCGACCGTTTAGTCACATCTACTCTATGATATTCTAGCTTCTATGCAAACAAAGAAATTATTCATGTCTATTTTCATTGTAGCAACGCATTCGTTTTTGATTAAAGTGTATAATATTTTCAGCCTATTAAGGACCATGATTTTAATAATTTTGTTTCAAAGGTTGTATTCATGGATGACATGTGTAATATTTAGCATTTCACTAGGAATCATTATTTCTTGCTTCAGGGTTTTACTAGCGTTTTTTTAAAAACACAATATGATATTTCAAAAATATAAAGACAAGCTGCTGTGCAGCGACCTTCTGTATTTGACTGCCGGAATCATTTCTTCTTGTACCTTGCGTCATTGTTATATTGCCCCAACCTGCAGTGGCACAAGCCGGTTTAGAGCCTCGCAAGTCACAGTGGTTTAACTGTTGTAATGCCTTACGATTTTTTACCTGCCGCTGGTTAACGGGTAGCGTGCCGCTACCACCGAACGTATTTTGCTTAACTAAGCGGTCCTTATTCGATACGTCCGTTCTTTATTCGCTTTCTATGGCTTTTATATCTGAAGCGCTAGTTAGGAAGGAAGGGTGTCGGTATTAACTATCGCACTGTAATACAACACATCCAGAAACTCTGTACATGTGTTACAAAGAAACATAAGTGTCATATCTGGGATGGCGATTCTTACCTTTGATTCTACCGCTGAGCTAATACACTTTACCTGTACACTTGGAGAACACACTACTTTATAATTTTTCTAATAATGTGGCCTTTCGTATTTCTTATAGCTTGTCACACCAAAACAATTTCACACTTTATTTACATGTTGCTGTCGCCTGTTACCTGGAATTCAGATGAACCACAAACTGCCCAGTTACTGCCGTGGCAATATGTGTGTAGGCTGTCCGGCGACTGGTATAGTCTGCCCTAGCAGCAGCTTTACACTGCCCTGACTGCCGTAGTCTTTTGTGGCAAGAGATTCTGAACATCCAAATTACCACTTCCCGGGGGTTCAATTTACAATTCTACTACCGCCGCAGTTCTGTTACCAACTTACAGCAACACTTGTTCATATCGCTATGTCGTTAGACTGCTGACATTGATCTTTTTCAATGAAGTCTGATCTACTTACAGTAATGAACTACATATGGTGTTGAATGGTGGAATTGCCAAAATTGCTGTAATAATTAGAGCAGGTGTGTAAATTGCGGTCAGTGGGCTGATCACGTTTTGCACGACATTAATTTTGACAAAAATAAACTGTCTTCTACAGCCCTGATATTGAAGCAAGCTTCAGGACTGCGATATTCGTAAACACAGCAGATTGCTCACAGAAGCTCATCACACGTCAGACTTTTGTGAACGAGAGTTCCTTTTAGCGTTTGTATTGTGTGTGTGTGTGTGTGTGTGTGCCGACAACCAAAACATCTATGGTGTTGCTGTTGATGTTACTGACTTGAGGAAGTGTCGTCCAGAATTATTTTTTTATTTAGTTTTTTACTGCAATTGGGTTGATACGCGGTGGCAGTGGTTATTTTACATGTAAACGAAACATGAAATTGGTTACTACTAGATTTAAGTCGGGAGGGCTACATGAGAAGCATGTAGTGGCAACTTTAAATCTTGGGAAACATCTCAGCATTTGCTTATAGACACAAAGAAACCAAGAAAAACCTGTGTCGAGTTGGCCGGTCGCAGGACCTTCCTAGTACTGACTTCTAGCCAGCAGTCCGGCATCTAAAGTACAAAAAAACAGCAATGTACACACAGTACAACAAATAAACATAAGATGACAACAATACACACAAGACAACTAAAACAATACACACAAGACAACTACAACAACCCACACGGCCAACCAACAAAAATTACACACAAGACAACTAAAAACTAGCAACAATACATGCGAGACAAACTAGTATACAACATGTACAGAAGGTAAAAACACCCAAGTAAGAGAGTACTGTGTTCAGTTTATTGTAATTGTTTTTTTTATTCATTAATTCACTCACGCTTTCACCCCAGTTCTTCACTTCTCATCACTTACTACTCCTATAAACCTTTTCCATAAAGACTCGT
>Ga0123353_10009642_pt1 | contig 13362 bp, 11 predicted proteins | sample TergutLab28metaG_3_FD_92763 | JGI IMG/M metagenome (GOLD analysis project Ga0123353, IMG submission 92763) | Labiotermes labralis P3 segment gut microbial communities from Petit-Saut dam, French Guiana - Lab288 P3 | ecosystem: Host-associated > Arthropoda: Insects > Digestive system > Gut ... | reverse complement strand
TGGTGGACTTTGGCAAAAAAAAAAAAAATGATATTCAAATGCTTTTAGGAAGAACAGTTTTTGGAGATGTGAAAAATGAAATGTGTCAAGCTATAAACAAATACATGGATTTTGTGAAGATGGAAATGAATACTCAGCTTTATAATAATAAAATTTCTTGATTAATAATAACTGTTAGCTGTATCGGTTAGTTAATGGGGTTATCACAGTGGACTCAACTTATGGAGGTATTCAGTTCAAAATCTATACAGGTCTAGTTAGTCTTGCATAAGCTTCAGCTTTCTTATGTTCCTATGTGGAAGTGCTTAGTTGATACCTTAAAACAGGCTCAGAATTTCCAGTGGAATTTATCAAAATGCAGTGTTGATGCTGGGACAAGTGAGTAGGGTGCACAATAGATCATTATGAGTTGACATGTAAATGTAACTCGACACCCAGTACCTTCTATCCTGGTATTAGATTATATACCATTACAGTATTTTTCTGTTTTCTCCCACATTTTATTGAATGAAACGGAAAGTATCATCCCACTCAGGTGAATAAATGGGCATTAAGGACAAAAACAACTCCATTTTTCAGTGGTTTAAAAGCCAGCCAATTAAAGTTAATATCATTACACAGTACGAAATAGAATGGCTCAATCTATTCTGCACAGCATCAGCAATTAGTACAGTATCACTGAATAACTGAATAACCTAACCTACAAATCTGGTTAGCCACAAGATGCAAGATAACCTGTCAATAATATATCACAATGTTGTAACAACAAATTTTTTTTGTCTTGTAATCAGCAAAACATTTGCACTTGCACCTTCTTCTCTGAATAAACTGTTCTGAGGAAAAAAACAAAGATATGTGACTCTGTTTATGAATAAATACTCAGGCTCTACAGTTGCTTCATTTTGTCAAGCAATCTGTCTTGCCACAGAACTAGATCTTGCAAATTCTAAATTCTCCATTTATTCTAGTATTACTAACTCATTACACCAACTCTATGGAGAAGAATCCTTCTAGAGAAGCTAACTGTCATGCAGTCAATTAATTGGCTGCTCATATGGAACTCACTGTTTATTACTATGACCACAAGAACCCACCACTGGAACCTATCCTGAGCTATGTAAATTTAGTTCACATATTCATATCCCATTTCTGTAAGATCCATTTTAATATTATCTTCCCACTTATACCCATGTCTCTCAGGTGGACTCTTCTCTTCAGATTTTGTCTCTAAAAGAATGTGTGCATTTCTCACCTCCCTTATGTACACTACATGCAGTCCTCTTTAATTTTAACAAGCTAACAATAGCTTAGGCTAACACAAACATTTAAATTTAAATTTACCATGTTTAGGGAGTCTCTGTCAAGAATTCCGTTGACAACATTGCAAAAGAAAGTGAAGCAAATTTCACGGCATTCATTTTGCCCTTCCGCTTGGTACGCAAAGTGATCCACTAGTTCAACCAATACATTCATCGAATACTCCAAGACAGAACCTTTCCAGTTTTGGACAATCAGATCCAATGATTTGTTGTCTGCAGTCAATATGCTTCGACCCAAATACTGAAGGACGGCTTCCACAGAACGGACAAGGAGACGATTTGCATCTGACGAATGGATTATATATTTCAGTATTCCACTGGAAACACCAGTACTGCTGTTCGTTCCAAAACCGAATCCCATTTCAGAGTGTTGAAAATTAGGAACTACTGTAAGCTGCTGACTTCTGGAACTGTCTGAAAAAACTTGTCCAGTGTTTGGTTCAGTGTGATATTCCTCTGTTTCCTTGCTGTTACCAGTACTTGCAGCCAAAAGCACGTTTTGTAACTGAAGTGCTGGAACATACGAGTAGCTATTAACAACAGATTTCAACTGAACCATCGCTTGAATAAACAAAAGATTGAGTTCATTTTGCTCTGTCAGCAAATCATCACTGTTGCTCCCCAACTGAACATCAGTCTGGATCATATTGTCTTCATCCTCAAACATGTCGTTTGAACATCCTGAAGGAAGAGGAAGCAAGGTTAGGTTAGGTTAAAAAGGTTAGAATTAAATACAACTACACTGCAGTCATCTTAGATCTAGCATGCATGAGAAAAGTATGGTTATGGCTGACATCCAATATCAGGTGGCCTGAATGAGACAATAACAAATTTGAATCAGGTGGCCTAAATGAGACAATAACAAATTTGAGGTTATCATAGTACTGATTATTGTATTCTGAGATGTAACATCATGCAGTCTATTAGAAACATAAGGATGTTACAGAACGAGCTGCTGCCCCCTTACAAGCAGAAGACTTAACATGGCATAACCAAGTTCCTCAAAGACATTGGTATTTACCTACCAGACTACACACCATCATGTTACCAAACACCATAACCTCAAAGTAATTTTCAGTGCACCAAGTCATACCCATTACAGTCAAATAAGGAAAAAAATATGTAAAATATTAGTTTCTCAGAGTGGTTATTAACCATGAAGAATACTGTCTTCTGAAATTGACACCATGCAGTTTGGTAGAAAATTTACTGACTTTCTGGAGGAATCTACAGCCTTTATTTTCAAACCTTAACTTAAACCACCTATTACAAATATGAAAGCAGTAATAAAAATACTTTGAAGTGTTACTGGATGAAGAAATATCAGCAGTTAATTGAATGGTAAATAAGTGACTCCACTATTCTATGTAAGTGACCTGTACAGTGTTCTTTATGTAATTACAAATTACACGCTTAGATAAAAAAGATTGTAAATTTATAAGGCCTGGGAAGTTTCTCGATGCAGGCTGCAACATATAAATAAAGGCAGGTGTACTAGTAACTTATTATTTGATAACTATAGCCAGTAAGTACTTGTTATTCTGCTAAAAATACATCCACATGACACTACCATTTGTGAGAGTGAAACAGCCACTATTTTTATCCTGCAAGTGACAATGTAACTGCTGCCGACGACACTAACGTGACTGATGGCTATTGGAAAATTAATTACCTCACCTTGATACAAATGTGAATTCTGAAGCTGACTGTCCATAGGATCATTTATTGTCTGTTGGGGCAAGGCTCTCCACAGACTTGATATAAGCTGTTCTTGCTGCATAGAAAGCATCTTCAAGTCATAACTAACAGGCTGAGTCGAATTACCAGACCGCTCAGGCATCTACGATAAAACTGCGTTCATTACCTACCACATTATTTAAATCACAGCAGACACCTCTTTGTTGTGTCAAGTGCTCAACTGAATTATAGACGTACACAGTTGGAGTATTTAATCCTGCAACGAGCTTGCATGTTAGCAGCATGTTGGGCAGCAGTTACTCCTTCCGGTTTTGATTTGATTATGGCAAGTGCTAAAGCAATTTGCACTCTTCTAACGTTGGCCGTAACTGTAAACAAAATATCGGTTTCAAATAGTCCGCTAAAATAAATCGCCAGACATAGAATCACGTGCAATTTAATCGCCATGTTGCAATATGTACTGCTGTAACTTAAATATTACTACTATACGTACTGAAGGATTTTACACAAGTTTTTACTTCATTATCCATCCTGTAGTTTGCTATCCAACAAAATCCTGGACATGGATATAGAGACCGGAACACTACTGACGGCACAGATCATCACTGACGTGGATGCAGTATGGCCTACCAATTCTTTTCTCAAAAACAGCTCTGGACATTAGTTTCATTGTGCAGTTAATTCTTAGACAGCATAAGACTAGACAACTTTTTATATAATTTACTTGCACAATGAATCTGAATTTCTCGGTTAACTCAATTTATTTTATTTTATTCTGAAAAAACCCCCATTATTGTGTAGAGATTGGCAACACTTAACCTCAATCTCGTGTTTGGTATGAATAGACATAGCAAGAGAGACGAAGGTAATTGCTGCTGTTGTATGGTCAAGGGTAGATAAGTTTGCATTTATACCGTGATTTGGTATTATTATAACAAGACGGCAACTGGTGTACACAGGCTTAGCGAAGTGTTCTTTATTTTCCCTACGGCGATTTGTAAGAAACTTACAAATATTGACTAACATTATGTTCAGATCTCGTATACGGAATTTCAGATCGGGCAATAACTGTATAAAGTACGTGGTAAATTCGTACCTGTAAGCGCCATGAAGGCATAGAGGGCGAGTGGAGGTATAGTTTTACTCATTCTAACCTCCGTAAAAGTGGGAAATACGGAGTCTGTCCCGGGGGCGGTAGATTACAAAGGGCGGCAAAATGAACATTTAAATAAGTCGGTTCTCTGCACTCAACACATTTTAGATTATTAAATCAAGCAAATTCAATAAATAGTTACGACTGTTTAAAAGATCATAATTTCTTTTGGGGGTTGGCCATTGTGATTATTTGCTCTGGGAGCCAGCAAAACCTAGTGTACACCCTAGATATGCTGCTAATTTTGTTAACTAGTATGCAGTCGAGGCACAAACTTCATGGACATACAGGCTTCATGTTTTAAGTCCTCTCTTATAGACATGTTCCATATGGGAAGCTCAACCTACCAGTGAACTCCAAAATGGGTTTGTTGACAATTTTGCGAAGTGTCTCAACACATTCATCATTGCAATCTGTGGAGGTGTGGCCAGAATGCTCATGGTCTTTTACCAAAGTTAACCAAGCTTTAAATGAAAAAGTCACTCAGAAATCTTTCTTCTCCATATGTCATTGTCACTGAAAGCTGTTTTGACTATGTCATGCATTTCAAGCAGTTTTCCCAGTTTGACGCAGAACTTATTGCAAACACACTATTCCTTCAATATAAACTTGCACATTTCCTTAACATGCAGTAGAACAAACACCATTAGTAAGCAATATGTAGGGTTATGGCTTAACTAAGTTGGCTCAAGTGGACAGCAATATTATGTCATCTAGTAATCTTAGTAGTGGAAACCTGTACTACTTGCCATTCTCAATTCTAGTGGTGAGGGGAGAAAGGACTTCACGCTCGATGTGTTTAGGGGTGAAGCTCAGTTATAGCTTAGTGATAAACAAACCCTCAGAATAACAGGCTTCCCATGTTAATCCAGAAAATGCCATTACATGATCAGGTTGGTGTGTGGTGTGCTATGCGTGCACCTAGAATTACTCTTCTGTCACTCTGTCTCCCAGAACATGGAATTTTCAATTCATCAGGCAGAAATTCAATGAACAGTAAACAATACATTTATAATAATACGTGTCTGAAGGGTGAAGTAGGCCATCCAGCACTTTCTGTAAGAATGGTGAGTAAAAAGCAAATACCAATTGAACTGCAGCACATTAAAATAAAATTCATGGAACTCGACTCACCTTAAACTGGACAAGTAGTGATCATTACACTGCCTGCCAATATACAAAACAAAGTTTTAAGTGCTCTGTGTGACCACATAAATAAACTGCCCCTCTATCTTACCATCACACCCAGCCCCAACATTTCCACATCAGTACCACGTCATACATTTAATAAAGCTACTACCTTTGCTCGCTGCCATAGGCTACAGAATAACAATGCCAAACCAGGTACGGTAAAACCGCAATTTAGAGCACTCAGATGCAGGGCAGAGAACGTGACTGTTAACATGCCACCTCTGTTTCTGAAAACATGATTTTTGTTCTTCTGTCCACATATCAATCATTTCTTCAGTCAAGAGTCTGGCAATAAAGGAAATATTCCACAACTAATTGTATCATCATATTTCAGACAATGCCACAGTATTCTCTGAAAAACAATACTTTTGATTGGCTAATATCTGGCTAATGATCTCCACCCCATAACTGCTTCTAACCAAAAAACCCGACACCCACCTAGAACAACTTGCGGACAATACCAAGTGGAAAGACTACAAATCAGTTTGCGCAGCGCCATATAATTGCAACGAAGCTTTGATTAATTACCATTCCATGTATCAGACCCTTTTCTGTGCAGGTGATACTGTGCAGTTCTGGTTACTAGAGACTTGGAATGTATTTAAGGGATCCGGGCAGGATGAGGTGGATTCACTTGGCAAGGGTGGACAACTCAGCAACTACAACCTGTGCAAAAAGCATTTATCCCTTACATTAGAATGACCCTGCCAGCTCCTACTGTTCTAGTGGTCTATGTATTTGGGACTGATTTTCACTGACATCTCAAGCCATAAAACAGGTACTGACCTTATACCCTGTGCCTCCTTTTTCCTTTATCTTCCCTCACCCTGACAGTTTCAAGACTGGACTGTAGACTCCAGTAGAGAAATTCCCCACCTTTAATGGTACATGAAGGATCAACATCGTATTCAGAACACCAATGCCACTGGATAACATCCTGGGGGGAAGTACAGTTCAGTTCACACCCTCATACCTTATGTCCTTATTATATATTTTAATATTATCGTTCCATGCATGAATGTACTTACTTAACCTTTTAAAGACTAAACGTAATCTGCTTTATATAAGGAATCAGTCCATACCGCACTGTAAACACTTTCCACCACGGTTATAAAAACCAGTCAGTTAATGACGTACAAAAAAAAGGCCGCTGTCTGTTCTGTGATTCGTACAAAACACTCAATGCAAAGTGAGCACCACATAGAATTTTTTAATGTTAAGCCTGGTGGTACATAAAGAAACCGCTAGGCTTTAAGTGGTTAATGCATGGAGAAGAGCCCTTGAGAAGCTGACCAGTTCTCAGCTAATCAAGAAAGTCCCTGCATTTTATGGAACCCAAAGGTTCATTACTGTGTTTACAAGAGCCCACCACCTGTGCCCCTATCCTGAGCTCCATACATGAACATTTACTGTAATTGGTGCCTTGCCTTCAAGTTTTGTGTTGATCTCCATTTTAGTTTCAAAAGTTTACTGTTTGGTGAAGACTCTGCTATTACTTTCAGTACCTTAACACTAAATAAACCAATCAGTGCTCCATTCTCAAACATCATAAATCTATCTTTATCGCTGCACCGTGCACTTTGTAGTTCAAGTAACACACCAACAAATGCACATACATAGTCTTTAATAATCTAAAATTTACATTAAAACACTTAAAACACTCATACATGTTTCCATCATAACAATCATCCTCAGGGAGCATACTTTGTGTTATCTGTGAGTCGTACAGCATACGACTCACACATAACACACGACATGCTTCCACAGCACCAAATTAAAATAACGAAGTAGATCACCAAGTGTTTTAACTGTAACTTTAGCAAGGAACAAAGTATGCTCCCTGAGGATGATCATATGATCGAAACATGCAGGAGCATTTTAAGTGTTTTAATGTAAATTTTAGATTATTAAAGACTATATATGCGCATTTGTTGATGTGTTACTTAAATAATCATGAATCTATATTTTTTCCCTTATGGCAAAAGACAAGTTTCACACCCACATAAAGCAACAGGTAAATGTCAAATATTAGTAGTAACTCCGAGAGACATTTTCATTCAAGAAGTTAAAATAAAAACAATATACAAGAATTTATTATGTAATTATTTCTAGAAATTATATGTACAGCCACACTTCAGAGATCAACAGGAAGACAGTAACGAACACCTGTGGAATGACATTCATACAGTCTACTGTTGCACGTACCGTCGACACCAACAAAACAAACACAGCAGTTGCACTCATTAAAATCATAAATTCGTAGTAGAGGCCAGTTGAAATGTGATGGCACACGCGCAGAAACCAGATTTCATCTTTAGGCGAAACGGACGAGTCCATTTAAATCGGCGGGGGGCATCAGTTCGGTCGACTACTGGCAGCCGAGGTGTGCGCATCAGCGGTAGTAATGCTGGATACGCCATGTTCCGAGATAGTGTGAAGGGTACTGGCTACCCACTCCATTCGCCAGTTTCCCCTTCATTTCCCCTCCCGTGCGTCACCGTGTGCCGTCACATTTCAACTGGAGTCTACCCCTCTGCATATGTTCAACATTAATCCAATGGGGCCAAGCTTATAGGGGAATAACTAATACTATATCACTATTGTTTTTAACAATTATGACAAAGAATTAATATACACACACAGTCTTTGGAAAGCAATACATTGAATGGTGCCCACACCATTGTTCAGTAACACGTGTCACCATAAGATCATTAAAGTCTTACAAGTACAGAGACAGGGCGACATTAACTATATCATTGTTGTCTTATGTTTTAGGGTCAGGTCAGCAGCTCTCAAATGAAAATTTTCCATAGTCAAATTTTGAAGTTAGAAATGTTCTTTGGCTATGTAACTTTATAAAATAAAATAAAAAAAGAGAGAGAGAGAGAGAGAGAGAGAGGAACTTTTTTACTCTCGAAATCAAGTTGGAAAGAGCAGTATTAATTTGCATCCAATACGACGCATCATAATGGTGTGATCACAATATACGGCGGTTTGCTGAACTAGAACGTCCTCACTGGACATTCTTTGGCAGCTAACTGGAGAACCTGTCTTAATTTATAGCAGCTCACAAACTGGAAAATGTTTCAATGGATATCCCTGCACTGCTAAGTGAAGGGACAAAGAAGGAACACTTCACATATAGCAGGTCACGTGTAAACACACATCTGAATGGGAAGGGTTACAGTCCTATAGTGCAGACCAACCAAGACCCACAAACAAATATTCAATTAATTTATAGAAGATATTGTAGGACACAGGTTAAGTGGACTGTTGCTGACTTCTCACCATGGAAGCCTGAGTTTTATCCCAGTGCAAGTGCAACGCGTAATGCACAGAGTGGCACTAGGACAGGATTCTTTCAGAGCAATTTCGGTCTATCGATTAATTCTCATTCTACAATTGCTCCATATGAGTTGATCCATCATCCTGAGTTGATACAAGAGCATCATTAACAGGCGCAACAAGCGACTCCCTCACCACATCTTTGGCGAAATACAGAGATACACAGAAATGTTGTTCAAATGCTGGTCAAGATTTGAAAAATTTTTCAGCACAAAGCTACCCATTTATCATAAAAACAGCTGTGGCTGCATAAGAAATTACATGCAGCCACATTTAAAAACCACAGCTTCAGCTACCCTTCAGCCTGTCTTGGCCCCATTTCAGTGACAACGCTAACTTATTATTTCTACCAATCTTTTTACAATTTCAAGCACTTTATGCTATTCCTTCTTTGCTCTCATCTTTCATTCTTGACAGTGCTTAGTGAATATCTTAATGTATTTGATATATATAGACTGCTACAGGCAATAAAGATGTGCAATGCTGACCTATCAGTCTCATTTAACACTCACAAATTTACAGTGAAGAGACTAAGGTTTCTTTTTTCAGTTGGGACAATAATCTTTACCACATTCACAACGTGCTTTGACATATGTTGGGGCACGCGGTGGCGCAGCTGGTTGAGGCACTGCGCTACAAGCCAGAAGGTTGCGAGTTCAATTCCCGATGGTGTCATTGGAATTTTTCATTGACATAATCCTTCTGGCCGCACTAAGGCCCTGGGGTCGACTCAAACTCTAACAGAAATAAGTACCAGGAATATTTCCTGAGGGGTAAAGGCGGATGATACGTATGGCTGACAACTTTACCACCTTCAAGTGTCGACTGTCTTGAAATCCGGGAGCCTCAATCCCCTGGAACCCTCAGGGCCTGTCCAGGCCCATAATGGGATTATTTTTTTTTAACATATGTTGGTCATCATAGGTTGACAACATGTAACAATAATGTAAATGAAGATTACTGTTATGCCAACAGAAGAAACCACAGTTTATCACTTGAAACTTGCCACAATGCACAGTGGACATCAATATTAAAGACAACAATGACGTTACATGCCTCTACCACCACTTTGTTCCAATTACACATGAAGATAAAATACATTTTATTCAGTCAGTTAACATTATGGCATACACTAGACTTATCATGAAATATCTTATGTTTAAATTTTAAGAATAAAGTTCATAGCAAAAATGTTGCATAATTATTCCACAAAATTAACACAAGATACACATGGAAAGTAAATGAGTGTACAGTTTCTCCTATTAGAATCTTGGAGGATATCGAAGCTAATACTGCAAGTACTTTGAGAGTTCATTTGATGTGCTGGTTAGTCATTTGCAAGGCCCCACTAATACGTTGCAGTACACTTTTCCACAGGTTATTGCAAGATATAACTCTTAAAATACAAATTGCACCTTCTATAAATAACACACACATCAGTACACTGATATAACTAAATTATAACTAGCAAGACTGAAGTTACTGCTATACAAATTTTTATATAAAAAATATCAAACCCCCTATAAAAATATCACACAATTGTTTCTATAGTCTCCATATACAAATAATTTCACACACTCTCTCAGGCATGCATTGGCAATGAAGGCTTGAACATTATTAGCTAAGCTGCACAGTGCTACCAACCCCCCCGTTCCTGGATTGTTTATACATCATCGCACTGCAAACATGGACATAAATTATTGCGTCTTGCTGCCAAGTCATTAAATGAGACGCTTTCCAAGAGTCATGAAGTTAAATCTCAACTATAAAACCTTCACAAGCAGTTTACATACTATAAACTGTGGTAAGGCTTAAATAATATGTCTCAGACTTCTGGAACTGCAGACTGTTACGAAGACCAGGAGCTGGTTAAAAAAGAACTGATTCATAATCTAAGGCTTTCATGGTGGCAGAATTCAATAAAACTGATTACTGGACACTTAAACTTGGAGTGTTAAGGGAGTGATAACAAACTGTCTTAACCTACTGTGTGTATACGCAGACATTATCATCTGTTTGGATTCGGAATATTTGGTCACATACTGCTGTTGTTGGATATCCCATGCAACAAATCTGCATTCATCTCGCTTCACATCATCTACTTATGCAGAACAGGAAACAAAAAGTTGTCAATACTTCGATATTTGCTATTGCAGTGAATATAAAATCTGAGAATCTCACATATATGTTCATAAAATTCTTCATGATTTGGAACCATACGATGAATGTAGTAGTTGTAATGTTTATGATGCTGTTTTGTTACAGAAAATTACAAATGAGCGTAGGAAACATTGTGAAATAAAGCACTAGTATGATATTACGACCATCACAGCTGTACAGAATGTATTCATTGCACGTTTCTTGTAAGCAGGGGCCTCAAATGGAGACTGGAAATCTTCTTTCTGTTCTGCATATTTTTGTATGTGTCTTCTAATAAATTGTGAATTCAGTTTATTAATACTTAATTTAAAAAAATTCAGTTCTTTTAAAATTTTAAACACAGTGTATCAACACGTTTCTTTCTATCCTCCGTTTCAGAATCACTGCCTTGACAACACACACCAATCTGTGAGGTTAATGAATTCCCTTGGTTTCAGTCTAGCAGTCGAACCACGCTCACAGATTCAACCTAAAAAACAATTGAGCAACACAATACAACAAGACAGCATTTTTAATTGCACAAACTACATATGTAATATCAAAATGCCTTTAAGAAGTCTGCAATCAAATACCTTCCAGGCTTAAATTTTTTACCAGTATAGCGCCAGCAAAATTACATTTTGGGGGGCTTTGCAGCCAAAGAATTTAAACTGAATATGATCAGGCAATTACATTTTTGGAAGTGTCACAGAAGTTTTCTGTCTAAACATATCCTTCTACCACCAATATTAGTATTTACATTCTTCCAGAGAATGATTCATTTCTAATTTTATGTTAAGAAAAAAACATGTCTGTGATCCTTATTTCATCCTTTACATACCTATCACAATAAAATAACACATCTTGTGATAAAATTAATGCACTAAAATATAATATAAAAAGGTATTTAAATTAATTCATTTGACATAAATAATATCAGAAACTTCATGCAGCAGGGGGTATTCACTTTCAAGTCATGACATTTACACTCCACAAAAGGAAAATATTATCCTGCACGACCACTACAGGTAAATCTGCAGACAACAAACTGAATTAAGCAAAATGAACTGAAACAAAATTGCAAAAATTAAATTGGCGTGGAAGACGAGTGTATGAAGCGAAAAACATTTTTCAAACAAAGGACATACAAGGCAAGAGATTAAGTACATGTCTCAAAGAATAGCTAGTAGGCACACATTTGACACAAGGCAGCGCAGTACTCTTAGGCACACACAAAAAACCAGCAGCTTAGGAACAATGGATAATGACTAACATGGATTCTGCAAATTCATCCATACACTAAATAAAAAAAATGTGTTCATTTATGCTTCCAGACCTAGAGTAATATCAACACAAACTGACATTCAAAGTGCCTCCACACGTAAACAATACAGCAACTTGTATCAAAATGAGCAGTACAGCTCTTCCATATCTTTCATCACCAAATAAAATGTCCAATGGAAGACACTGTGATAGCTGAGAAATTCTTGCTACAGTATTCACAAGGAGACAATGATTTATGTATAATTATGACACTTTCACAAACATAATTGCCATCCAAATTCAGGGACAATCAAGAAAAATTACAGAAAACTTGTAATACAGCTGGTGACCTTTGATACTTGCAAAGAACCGCATGCCTGTTTTTATAGTTCATTAAAAAAGAAGAAAAATATATTTTTATCATTTTGGTTTCGTGATACTGTTCACTTCAACTAATAAATACAGTAACTTGGCAACAGGTAGACACTCCACGACACATGAACATACTCCACGACATCACATAAGCCCCTGAGTATTCACTTCGTGTCTAACATGGAGAAACAGAGAACTTGGAATAATCTGGACTTGGTATACAACATGTTCAGAACTCATATCCCTTGCAGGACACAGTTAAGCTACTAGGAGTTGCGGTGGTCTAATGATGGCCGCAGGGTGAGACAGCCCTCTACCCAGAAGTTGGGCCTTTGGAGCATGTGCTGCCATAAAGTAACTTCTTTGCCTGTAGCATCCATCCATTCCACTGCCTTGCCATAATGCTTGCCTGAAGAACAGACAGACACACACACCTGTTACAACATTGTGAATCACCTAAGTGACAGGACCACTGCCTTTATTAGCAACAACGACAGGCAGTAGTATTCTAACATATATTCTCGAATCTAATCCGTGCCCTTTTTACAGTTTCAGAGGACTAAAAAATCAGACGCAAATGATAATTGCATGTGGATTAGATTCGCGGTCGTGAACTGGATTTTGGAAAAATGATACAGCCGCTGTATGTGCCGTAGTAATAATAATAATAATAATAATAATAATAATGTCCATCGTTCCTTTTAGGAACATAGGTTGTCTGTGAGTCCTTTCCACTTCTGTCTATCGGTTGCTAAGAACCTTAGTCCATTCCAGCTTCTACCCACTTCCTTAATTATTGATCTTCTCCAGCTGTTTTTCGGTCTTCCTCTCTTCCTATTTCCCTGGGGGTTCCAAAGTAGGGCTGCCTTTGGTATCTCTCCA
>Ga0123353_10009641_pt1 | contig 13362 bp, 6 predicted proteins | sample TergutLab28metaG_3_FD_92763 | JGI IMG/M metagenome (GOLD analysis project Ga0123353, IMG submission 92763) | Labiotermes labralis P3 segment gut microbial communities from Petit-Saut dam, French Guiana - Lab288 P3 | ecosystem: Host-associated > Arthropoda: Insects > Digestive system > Gut ... | reverse complement strand
TATTGGACAGTTTTACCCTGTCGGATGGCTATAGGAAGTGCTTTGCTTATGGAACCGGTTATATACCACCGAACACAGATGCTGATGAGTCGCAGGCAGAAGGGAATGAAGTTGGCGAAAGCTTGAACGAAGACGACGAAGACATCAACGTAAGCAAAGATAAAAGAAGCAAAAACCTGATACTTTATGGGAAAGACTTGACACTGTATGTCGCCATCAGGCGAAACGGAGACAACGAAATTGCAGTCGCCGAAAAAGCAGTCTCCGGAAAAGCTAAAAACGCTCCGCTCATGCAGTTGGGGTATGGTGAGTTATGTTTTGTGCGAGAGTCATTCTATATGTCAGAGAAAGTAAAAAAAGTTTTATCAGAAAGCTCGGAATACCTTAATACATGGGACAGATACTCGAACATGGAAAGTGAAACCCTCTTCTTTCGTGCACGCAGTGTGGGGCTGATAAAGCATCACCCACCGGTTCCGGACAAAGATAGCTTTATAGTTAACTTAACTGATGAAAGCACCATTGACAAACTAAGCATCGGAGACTCTCTGGCGTTTTCTGACAGTATCCCGTCTTACATTGAAAATGAGGATATGACGTGGGCTGAGTACAGTGAAGCGCTTAGCTCGAAGAAAATATGGATGGAGTCGCAAAATGCGGATGTTGCAGCAATCAACAAGGGGACAAACTCAGTTACCGTAAAAACAAAGCCAGGGCAGATGCCGACTCTGCCATATCTTTCTGTCAACATAATTGGCGATGCAATGCAGATTATTAGCCGTGAAAACGCGCGAAAGGCAATCATGGACGGGCAATGCGCAATGCCAATGCTCGGTTTGATATTAGAAGGTGTTGGCACATCGCAGGTAAGTGGCGCTTCGGCTGCGCGGAAAGTAAACCGCATACCAACCATGTCGGCGTTTATTAAGGACAAAATATTCAGCACGAACCCCCCGACCGACACGCAAACATCGGCAATTGAAATAGCTCTAAACACTCCGGATATCGCTGTGATTCAGGGCCCTCCGGGAACCGGGAAGACGACAGTGATCACTGCGATAATCGAGAGGCTGAATGAAATGTTCGATAAACGGGAAGATATACGAGGGAAAGTGCTTGTTACAAGTTTTCAACACGATGCGGTTGAGAATGTAATCCGCCGCCTGCGCATCAACTCCTTACCGACAGTTAAATTTGGTAATAGGAGTGGGCAAACCGACAACGAGTTCAACATTGAGAAAATGATTGACGAGTGGTGCGATGAAACAGCGGGCAAGATACAAGCTAAGAATACTCATATCAACTATACGGAAGAAATGAGAGAGTTTGAAAGGCTATTCAGGTTTTATGAGATGTCGCCGGGTGACCAGACCGCGCTAGCTTTTCTCAAGTTTGCCAAAAAACTAGCTATAACTGATGAGTTAGCCGAGCAGACAGAAGAAATCATAGATACTTTCGGAGAGAAGGACTATAAACGCTTCGATGTTAAAAGCGCAGTACAACGGCTCCGGGTGACGGAGACAGGGTTTTGCGACGATGGGACGGAAACGGCAATAGCGTTATACGATGAGCTTGAGTTAATTCTTGACGGCGGAGACAACGAACATGCAGAAATACTGCAAACACTAAGAAATGCCGTACAAACTGATGGACCCCCCTCAAGTGAGCTGCTTGTGAAGCTTAGGAAAATCCGCCGCAGCTTGCTTGAGAAGATGATGACGCAATCGGTATATAAAACAGAGAAGCCCCGCGCTGATATAGTAGAGCTGTATAACGCTTTGAAGAAATGCTTGAGGAAACCACAAAACGAGGTTGATGGAATACTCCTCGACTTTCTCTCTGAACTGGAATACAATCCAACCTCAGTAAAAAAAGCGCTGACAGACTATGGTTTCGTGTTCTCAGCATCCGCACAGCAATCAGTGGGTAAAGATATCGAAAAAGCCAAAAATAAAGATATAACTTATGATACAGTCATAGTCGACGAGGCAGCGCGAGCAAATCCCGGGGCTCTGATGATACCCCTGACACAGGCGAAACGGCGGATAATACTCGTAGGCGACCATCGGCAATTGCCGCATATGTTTGACGATGAGATTGTTGAAAAGTTACAGGAGGAGAACGCGGATTTCAATATCGAAAGCATAAAAACCAGCATGTTCGAACAGTTGTGGAACTCTGCAAAAAAACTTGAGTCCAGCGACGGGATTAGACGGACAGTCACGCTAGATGCACAATATCGTATGCACCCGCTACTGGGCAACTTTGTAAACGACAACTTTTATATGCCCCATGGTGAGTACTTCGCATCGCCGCTTGAAGGCAGTAACTTCCAGCAGGATTTGTTTGCATCGCCTTGTGTGTGGATGGATGTGAAGCATAAGGCTGGCGGTGAAAAAAGGCTTGGAACCAGCCGCACTCGTGCTGCCGAAGCAGATGTTATCGTGAGGAAGATTAAGGAACTTGCAAGCCGTGAATCGGGCAAGGACTTAAGTTATGGAGTAATAAGCTTTTACAGTGCACAGGTTGCCTTAATCAAGAGCCGCCTTGATGAGGGGCTAAGGGATAAAGTGCGCGTCGGTTCAGTCGATGCATTCCAGGGCATGGAGTTTGACATCATATTCCTATCTATTGTCAGAACGCAAAAGGATATGCCGGGAGAACTACCTGCGAATAACGATAAGAACATTGGCAGGAAATACTTTGGCTTCATGATGGTGAAAAACCGTCTATGCGTTGCGGTGAGTAGGCAGAAAAAAGTCCTTGTCGCAGTCGGAAACAGTGATATGTTCAGAAATGCGATTGCTGCTGAGTATGTTCCCGAAATGAAAAAATACTATGAGCTCTGCGTTGAGAACGGGGGTGTCATTGATGTATGACAGGCCAAGAGTTTTTAGTTTGTGGGGCAGAAAACCACTAGTATCGCGCTTTACTAACATAGATGTCATGGCTGAGTTAGACATTTTTGCGCAATATGCAGCGTATGACGTGATACTACCCATATGCTCGGAGCAGGAGCACTTGCTGAACATCTTCGAAACAACAGTTCTAAAGCTAGCAAACCTTTCAATCAACAGTAACAAACGGATATCCGAGCTTGTGTGTTTCGATGACGATCTGGTGCAGTTTATACAGTACAAGCTCTTATCGCTAGGGTTTGTCGAAAAGGATTACTCGATATCTCAGGAGGGCAAGGCATATCTTGACGAACTGCAGGAAACGAAACGAAATATTAAGAATACAGTGGGCAAGATTTTTACAGACAAAGTGACAGGCAAACTTTTGCCCTATGTTCATATTGGCGAAATCAGCTATGAAGACGTCGTTGACTGCGACGGACGGGATATTAGGATAAAAGTGGGCAGCGCCGGAAACTCAAGGTTGGTCAACGGCGATATGATAATAAACAGATCAGCGCAAAATACAATAGGCGCACCGCCGCGTATCAAGCCAACGCCTCGCGACGTACTGAAGACCATATCGGTGTTCAATAGATTATGCAGAAACCATCCCGGAGTCAGCATGATTAAGATAGACCCGAGCTATATGATAGATATATCTTCTTCGGCTGAAACAGTTTATATACATAACAAACTGGTGCTTCAAAGAGGTAATATTGATAGCATTATCGTTTCCGATGGGTTTTCATTGCACAACGAAATTGTTGCGGAACTGTTACGCAGGGACTACAGTAAAATCATCGGCAATCTGATTAAGTATGCAAAGGTCAGCGGGCAACAGCCCCCGTCCGGGGAGAAGTTCATAAGCAAAAAGTACTACGAAGTTGAAAGGTTGCTGACGCCTCCGGAGGACGTCAGCGGCATGGCGGACGCCCGCAAAGGCGCCAGCGGGAGAAACAGCATGAAGCTTGCTGATTACTATGGCGCGGTTGAATGGTCGCTGCAGTACCACCTCAAGATAAATCCCATAGACCAGTATTTCCTGGAACTGTACCGCCCCCGGACAGCGCAGGAGAATGCAGATGTTATAGCGTCGTTATCAATCTCAATCGGACTACCATGCAACGACAGGGTGAAGTTCCTTTTCGCCTTCAGTTCCGCAAACGTTAGCCATTTTGAACACGGCGGTTCGCCCGAACTGCAAACAGTTCTTTCACTCTCAATTGCCCAAGCGAAGTACGATCCAAACAGCGCGTTACATAATGTCGTCAGGGAGTTTCCTGATATCCTGCAGTTCCTTGCGGAACTGAAAACCTACCGCGATTCAAAGAGCCATAGTGGCGGAGAGAGTAAGGATTTTAGTGTGGATGAAATATTGGATAGATACGAAAAAACAAAGAGGTTTGTCAGCCTTATGCTTTCGGATTTTGAAAGCCATGAGTCTGCTGTTGTCCAAAAAGGGGACGCTTCACAAAGCTTGATCAATGCTGACGTCGCTCTGGCAGGAAAACTGGGGATGGAGTACTACAGTCAAACAGATAAGGAAGCAAAAGATCTGCTCAGGCAAATATCGCCTGATAAACATGCAAGCCAGCTCCCTGAGCCATTTGCCTACATCATGGTTTTATCTAAACTACTGGAGTTGGTAATGCGGAACGCAATATCGGAGCTTTTATTCATAGGAGGAAACACGCACTCAACAAACATAAATGATGCCATCGGCAAAGTTGCACTATTATGCAAGGCTAAATGCCCTGCAAGCTTAAGCACGGTACGACTTGAAAAGTTCGACAATGCGATAAAAGGCAAGAACTCTACTTTGGGGGGATATACGCTTGCCTTTGCCGCTCTTTTGGGCGGTGAGATAGATGAAGATGGGCTTAAGGACATGGTCGGCGTTGTTGACAGAGTCCTGCGGTTACGCCGGCATGGAAACGATATCAGATTGTCTATAAGCGATAACAGCCTTATCGAGCTTTTCGACGATGTAATGAAAACACTGTTATTTATCGGAGGGGTAAAATGAACCATACAGAAGAGAACACTAATAATGACCTGGTGCCCATGCCCCACACGCTTGAGGGCGAAAGGGCGACTCTCAAAGCTTATGAGGAGGCGCTTGACGTGCAAGCCGACGAGCTTAATCGGCGCGAGATAGAAATCGCTGGTAAGGAGCATAAGGTAAAGCAACTAAAACTCTCGCTCGAGCAAAGGCAAGCGATGATCGAGCAGAGAGAAAGAACGCTTGATGCAGAGATAGCGGCTAAACGGCAGATGGGCTTGGATGAGATTGAACGAGTAAAAACAGAGTTCGAGCTCGCCTTCATGGACATTAAGAGCAAGGCACATGTAGAGCTTTCCACTGAACTTGAAATAAAGCGTGAAAGCTTTGGTGCAGAAATATCATCTCTTCGCGAAAAGCGTTTTGCTGAGGTGTCGTCCGAGGTTGAAGCAGAACGAAAAGCAAGGCTTGAGATACTGGCAGGGGAGATTGGCAAGGCGCGTAAAGAGCTTGATAACGAGAGGAAATCACTGGCAGGGCGCATGGCGGAGCTTGACAGGCAGGAGGAGAAACTGCGCGAGCAGCAAGACTCGCTACAGACACAGCAAATCGACCTTGGATTCGAGAAAAAACGGTTGGCTGCGCGTGAATCAAGAATCGCCGAGCGCGAAGATAATATATCGATAGAGGTTTCGGTACTTATTGCAGAAACAATCAAATCCTATGAGGCAAAAATATCAGCAAAAGACGACGAACTTGCAAGCCTAAGAGCGCAACTCGGTCATGCAATGAGGAAAGAAGGAGCCTCAGAGTCATTGAAAGCCGTTTTCGGCGACGAACCCGATACGCTATGGCGAAAGTTTAATGAGTATGAAGAGTCAATCAAGAGACTCAAAGATGAACTCGCAAACCGCCCTTCGGTCGATATCAAGGAGAAGTCGGAGTGGCTTGAAAAAGAAGTAGCTATGCTTAAAGCTGAGCTTCATAGCGTGAGGGATGAACGCGACCATCTAAGCAGAGAGTTTGAGGGAAGAGAAAATCTTGAAGTAACAAATAGGAAACTCACCAACACCAATGCTGAACTAAACTCGCTTGTAGAAGAACTTGAGGCGATGAACGAAGTATATAAGCAGCGCATTGCACGGCTAAGCACAGCAGAGATAAGGGTAGCTGAGCGCGATGAGAGGATTAATGATATCAGGGAAGCTGATATCAAGTTCACCGACACGGAAGATTGCAAATACTCAGAAGCCGGAAAAGAACAGCCAACCGATGAGATTAAGTGGCTTGAAGGAATAGAGAAAAAGTGCCGCGATTATGGGATCGTATTCCCGCAACGTATACTCTATGCTTTTCATACGGCATTAAAAATCGCCGAATGGTCGCCTATTGCCGTGCTTGCGGGTGTAAGCGGAACCGGCAAGTCGGAACTGCCGCGCCTGTATTCAGAGTTCGGCGGAATAAACTTCAGAAGTGTTGCCGTACAGCCGAACTGGGATAGCCAGGAGTCTATGCTCGGCTTTTTCAACTCAATAGACAATAGATTTGACGCGCAACCATTACTGCGTTTCCTCGTGCAGTGCACCGAGGAACTCAAGGATTATATGGGTATAGTTCTGCTTGATGAGATGAACCTTGCACACGTTGAGCATTACTTCGCAGACTTCCTAAGTAAGTTTGAAGAACGCCGCGGAAAAGTAAACAAGAACATGCCGCATATTGATGTAAAGCTCGGCGCCGGAATATCCCCATTCGAACTAAAAATGAGGCGCAACATACTATGGTCTGGAACAATGAACCAGGACGAAACAACAAAGTCGCTATCGGATAAGGTCTTGGACCGCGGGATCGTTATAAACTTCCCGAGTCCGACAACGCTGGAAAGCCGTAAAAGCATGGCAAGGATAGACGACTTCAAGGAAAGGACGCTTCTCCGATACGATACGTGGGTAGGGAAAACAAACAAGGAAGGCGTGACAACAAAAGAAGGCTGGGTCAAGCGGGAGTTAAACTTCAGCGATGATCAGGCAGCAAGAATGCAGGCGTACAAAGTTATTATTGAGAAAATCAACACATATCTTTCCAAAGTCGGGCGCGCTGTGGGGCATCGAGTATGGCAGTCGGTGGAGTATTATATTGCCAACTACCCGACCGTCATAAGTTGCGCCAGAGAAAACAATGGGGAATCATCTTCTGAACTGAAACAAGTGATGCACACCGCATTTGAAGACCAGATCGTGCAGAAGGTAATGCCGAAACTGCGTGGCATTGACACCCGAGGCAGCAGTAAGACAAATTGCCTTGATCAAATTAAGGCTTTACTTGAGGAAAATGAGTTTAATCTTTCAGAGGACTTCAACAAAGCGTGCGAACTTGGCTATGGCCAGTTTATTTGGTGTAGCGCACATTACATCAGTAGTGGCAACGGTGGTAGCGCCCATGAGTCGACGACTGAAGAAAGTGAGTATAAAGGCGGCGATAATGGATACATCAACAATGGAGAATGAGTATTTAAAGACAGTCATAATTATGCGAGCCGTTTCAGGTTCCGGCAAAACGTCAATCGCGCGTTTCATTACAGACACACTTGAGCAAACGAGGTTGTCGTTTGGCATACACTCTACCGATGAGTTTTTCCTTGTCGATAACAGATATGTTTTTGAGCTTGAGAAACTTGCGGAGTATCACAGGTTAAATCTTGAACACTTTGCCGATGATCTGCGTAGAGGCACTGATGTAGTTGTTTGCGACAACATGAATTTACTGCCATGGCAGTCGGAGTCGTACACAACGGCAGCACGCGAAAACGGTTATCAGATAGTTTTCATCAACTTCCTTACGCGGGAACTCAAGGATCATATCGCCGCGCAGCAAGTAACACCGGAAAAGCCGGACGCGCATAATCTGTCGAAGGAGCTTCTGGTCCGCCTTATCGATGATTTTCATACTTACAATGAGCTTCTGGATGAAAACTCTGAGCTTAATCATGAAAAGCATTTCAACTTTGTATGGGACAGTGAAAAAAAAGAGCGAAAGTGGCTTGATGCGCTGGAAAAAGGCTTCGACTTTGACCATGTGATAACTATCGACCCGAATCAATACCACCAAATCAAGCATACCATTGGGAATACGGTTGTGAAACTGATCCGGAGGGAGGATGGTTGATTTGAGTAAATGTGTTATTTGCACAGTTGGGACTTCTATTGCCACAAATCTGGGTATTGACAAGAGTATAGCGTGGGCGAATTATCAGTGGGACGAAGCCGATGCAGTTTTTGGTAAAGAGCTTCTCAGGAAAATCGCCGAATACAGAAGAAGTGGCAAAGAAGGTAAGGACGAATGGAGGAACTTGTCAGTAGAAATCGACTCGCTTTCAAAGCTAGGACTGACAGATGGTGATGTGGTAGTACTACTGGCAAGCGACACCGCACAGGGGCGTATCTGCTCCGAGGAGATAAAGAAAGGCATAGTAAAAACATTCGACCTTGACAAGAACTCAGTGAGCGTTGAACGGATCAATGATCTGAACACGTATAATCATGAGAAATTTCGACTGTTTGGGCTAAAAAACCTCATTGGCAAGACGATTGAACAAATTGAAAGGTACAACAATTATGAAGTGTACATAAACCCCGTCAGTGGCTACAATAACATACTACCATTTATGACGATCCTGGGTATGATTTACGGAAAAAAAGTCATACACTGGTACGATCTTACGAAGCAAATAATGATTCTACCGCCAATGCCGATCACTTTCGATACGGAGATATTCTCCCGCGCTTTTAACGCGCTGAAGCATGTCGAGGAGAATACCTACGTTCACAAGTTCGAGTATCTCAACAGAATCAAGGGTTACGAAGCAGTAGAGGAGGACCTGTTCCTATCGTTTGTGGAGAGTATCGACAATGTGGGCAATGTGACAGTATCCCCACTTGCATTCACTCTCCTGAAAATCGAAAACGAGCGAAAACCGGTAAAGATACTGGCAGAACTGTACAGCAAGATCCGTGACGATACAACGCTCGCCGTGCTAAGCATGAGGCAGTGTATAACAGAAAAGCTCTCTAGCCCACTATGGAGAAAGAGCCATATACATCCTTTTTCCGGTACTGATTTAATAGTATTTAAGACCGGAAACAACCCGGTGCGGCGAATTGCTGGTTTTATGCTCAACGAAGTGGACTTTGGCGTGACGCACTGTTTCACTGATCATAATGAGTACGAGCGCGTTTTGAATGTCGACACAATTGCCAAGTTTAGAGACAGACAGTTCGTTGACTGGCAGACGGAGTGATAATTGGTTGCGAAAGAGGGTATCGTGTTATGGTTGAGTTTAGTAGTTACGACGAATACTGCAAAGCTTTTAACTCAAATGACGAAAAGAGGAAAACGAAAGCGTTTCTAATGCTCTGCCTACGTGACAGTTTTAGCAAAGTTGCTGAATACGACAGGATGAGTGGCGGCATTGTGCCCATAGGCTTAGTAGAAATAGCGGGAAAAGATGCACTGCAGCAAGGGTTTACCAGCTCAGAAAACGACAGCCTCACGTACATTATCAATAATTTCAAAGCTTCCTTTCAACACATTTCCTTTAATATGCGCAGCAAGATCATCCGTGAAAACATAGTTATGCCTGTGCCGAAAGTCAAGGAAATAAACACGACAGGAATCAACTGGCTGAGCAGAAAGCCCGGGGTAACAATCAAGCAAAAGTTATCCGGCGGGTATAAAATGATGGCTGTTAACAGGCGGTTGAACCTTGATACAGGTGAAAATCGTTTGTTTATGGAATTGCTCCGCGTTTTTGAAATGCATATTGAGCGTAAGCTAAACTGCTTGCCGCCAGAAAACATCAACGAACATGAAATAAAGTTCTACCAGGATATAACAAAGGTACTGAGAAATGATGCTCTGGGGGAAATACGGCGTTGGGAAAACCTGACGCCTAACAATACGCTGCTTTCGGACAGGCATTATCGCAGTGTATGGAAAGCCTGGCTGTCGCTAAACAAAATAGACGAAATAATCGCTAGCGACAGTCAGAACATTTTGCAATGCCTGTCAACAGTTTTTTTTGTAAGGCTTATATCAAGTATATCGAGGTATTGCCGGTTGCCGCAAGTACCTGTCCGATTTGACTATGATACACTTGGCATGAAGCTGCTAAGCGATAAAATCCGGTTTGTCATATGCAATAGTCATGATTTGGTGAGCGTGAGCCTGAAAAGCAGAAATGCCTTCTGGCGCACTAACGAGTACGGCTCAATTTGTGTCACCAATATTGATGGCTATGGAAAAACAGCACTATACTCGTCTAATTTCCTGGATCAGACAGAATTTTCGACTGACTGCGATGTTGTATCTTTAAAAGTCGAAGAGAATAAGAAACGACCGGGTGAGTTTATCGCTAAAAACATATCCTGCGGAAAAACCGAGAGCTTCATACCCGCAGAGATATCAACGGGGAGAAACGAGCTGGCGCTTGTTATAGAAAGCCGTAGAACAACGGTAAAGTTCGAGTCAAATGATTCTATAGCCGTTGAGATCTCGCAAAACGGCAAAATGCAGTACAGTGCGAAGGTTACAGCCGGGAGCATGGACACCTTCGTTGATAAGTTCGCTCAGTTGGCTTTTTCCACCAGCTACAAACCATTCACGAAAATCGAAAAATCAAGCCAGAAAGAACACAGAGAAGCAGTGATAGAGATATACTCCGTTCGCCCCAAATACGCAGTGGACGATGCGGAAGCGGATAACTTTCCGATAAGCTTGCTAATCCAGCAGTACCAAGTCAAAGATGAGGCATTTCAATTGAACGTGGGGAACGCAGGCGCGGTCTTGCTGGACAAAGATGTACTCTCGATAAGAAGGTTGTTCGAAAGCAGTTCTTCACAAAGCGCGGAGCTATTTGCAGAGAAAGTCAGTGAAGTTCTCAAGGCGGCAAAACTCACCTATATTCTTCCTGATATGTTTAACGAGTTTCAGGTAACGACTATCCGTAAAAGCATAAATCTTTATTATCCTAACTCAACCGCTTTCCCGAAGAGTATTGGTCTTGTATTCCACTGGCAGTATTCCGGCAAGTTCCATGAAACCAAGTTTAGCGATGAGGACTTTGTACTTGTTTCAGACCTTATCGATAATAAGCTGACGTATACGCTTTTAAAAGGAACGTTCAACCAAGAGCTGCTGAACGCGATACCTGAGAGCTGCGGCATAGAATGGGAACGCCATCCGACCGATATCGAGAGCTGTGAGGAGTATTTGAAAGATATTGAAACACTGCTTATCAGGAGGGGGTGCGATGAAGCAGGTTTGCTGCTTGATATTTTTGGTATTGACGGTGTTTTACGTGAAGTCGACAACCTTTCCGTTGATATGGGCAGCAAATGGTTTCATATTACGAAGGATACATGTGAAGCAATCAAAAATAACGCATTTAACATTGAGAGTAATCTGGATGAGTATAAAAAGAGAGTGCGTTCATTGATTAAAAATGCAAGGGTGCATATTTTGCTTGGCACTAACACCCTGAAAGCCAAAACTGCTTTCACTTTTCATAGCGATAGCGCTATTGAGGGATACAGGAAGTATGCAAAAAGGAAAAGTAAAGTTGATTTCCCGCTCTGGCGCGACCATATTCCCACTCTGGCTATCAAAATGCTATATAGTAAGTTTGATTTGCTGGATAATATCAGGATTGAACCTCAATTCGGCAAAGTCCGTCATTTTGACATACCGAGGCAATTTTTGCTTCCGGCGAAAAATAAGACATATAGATTACCACTAATTATTGGCGACGAGAAGTCAGGGGCGCAATTTGAAGCTACCCTGAAATCATCGGCCTTTCCTCTCATAGAAGAGGTGCTGTGTAAGCTAACCATGGAGTATCGATATGGAGCTGAGGAACCATATACCCTCTTCTTTGAACCTCTCGATAGAAAAAGAGCAGGCTTCATGGGTGTAAAGGCGGAATGGAGGAGGATCGAGGAATACTATACCAAAGATTTGCCATATCCGAAGTTCCCTCGCGTCAAGAGCTGGGAAGATTTTCAGCGCTATCCTGATGAGAAGAAGGGTGGTACCAGCGATTTGCTAAAATGGATATCCGATGTGCTTGAGAGTGTAGGTCAAAACAAGGTTGAAAAAGTCAGCTTGAAAAGCTGCGGTGCTCATTGGAAAACTGATAAAAATGACAAAATGTTTTGTTTTATTGGCACTGAAAACTACGGTGATGTATTTTTTCATGAAGACGTGTTCGACAACAAGGACGAGTTTTCAACTGACTGTGATACTGTTTTCTTCAGGGCAGTACCAGATAGATTCAATGCTGGCAAATATGTCGCTAGAAATATTCGCTTTAAGTATAACCCGTATAACGACTTCTTGACGAAGTTTCACAAAGGGAGCAAATTCGCTTTTCATACAGTTTTCTTTAACGGGCGAAGTGTTTCAGAACCGGACTGTCCGGATTGGTTCAGGGAGGCAGTGGAAAAAGGCATTCCCAAACTATTTGAAGCATATGCCAGAACTACCATAGAAGAGAATAAAACGTTTTACCTCTCGTTGCTCTGCCTGATGAGCAGCAATGACCCGGAAAATATCTGTAAACTTGCCGGACAGTACATGGATGAGTGTCAGGGTGAAAGAGGTATCTGGGTGAGCGGGTTAGTGCTAGCACTTGGAAACCTTGAGTATCCAGAGCAAAAGGAACTGCTGAGCAAAATCAGTTCCAGATACTCGGTCTATGACAGGGTGATACCGATGCTTGCCACAGCCTTATGGAAAAGTGAAAAGATGATATACAATCTGGAGTATGCCGAAACGCTTGATTACTTCAAAAAGGCTGTAGCATATGTAACGAGCCAAGTTAACGAGTTTAAGGCACAGGGAAAGATTGATGCAATAGGGTATCGCATAAAAAACCATCTTGAGTTTATGCTTGCGGTTTTCCGACTGAGGGAGCTGGGGTATGCGGGTGTAGACTATGAGCTTTCCCTGAACAACGGAGTCGTTAGGCAAGCGTATTCCACTATCGAAGATTTGACAGAAATCATGATTGAAAGCCAACTTGAGCTCAAGTCATTCGTTCAGATCGAAGTTAATAAACCAGAGCATTATAAGAGAATCCCGGAGCTTCTATACGCACTTCTAATCTATATAACAGGAAAAACAGGTGAAGGAGAAATCAATATTTTAGGGATCGATAGCGAGTCCGGCGGTGTGATGTCAAGCCTCTGAATGTGAACAAAGTGTAAATAAACTGGACAGGACATCTGGAAACGAGGATAAGAATGGTACACCCAAACAAGCCCTACCCACGTAATTTTTCAAAAAAATCAAAGCAGGGCGTCAACGATCGGCGCAGAAAACTACGCCGGGATATAGAGCCGGTTGTCCTTCAGCAGTCGAAAGACCAACCTGACCAATTTTCTGGCAGTTAAAGCGAGTGCGCGT